>Ga0307372_10000185_pt1 | contig 107028 bp, 109 predicted proteins | sample OX1MG_FD_202533 | JGI IMG/M metagenome (GOLD analysis project Ga0307372, IMG submission 202533) | Soil microbial communities from Risofladan, Vaasa, Finland - OX-1 | ecosystem: Environmental > Terrestrial > Soil > Coastal area > Acid sulfate soil | place: Finland: Risofladan, Vaasa... | reverse complement strand
ACATCCAGGCGATGGCGTTGCCGAACGGGCCGCGGGTCGATGCGGCGAGGGCCTGCGCCGAGGCCGGCGGCAGGTCCGGCCGGTCGTGCCACCAGGATGGCAGCCGGGAGCGGCCCGAGCATGTGGCAAGCATGCGCTCGAGCATGAAGCGGATGACCAGCGCGAGGAGATGGGCGACCCACTCGGGCAGGAGCGCGGGCGCGTCCGGGGCGGCCCGATCCGCATCGGGGGCACAGGCGTCGGCCGGAGTGGTGAGTGGATCGTGCATCATGGCGGGACGGATACGGAGCGGTCTTTCGTGGCGGGTTGCGTCGTGCGCAGGGCGTGTAGCATGGCGGGGGGTGTATGTCAATGGGAATAACTGGATATGTCAGAGATACGCACGCGCGCCGCGGCTGTGGCGAGGCTCGCCCGGTGGATTGGCCCGGTGGATTGGTTCGTGCGGCGGCCCGGGCAGATCGGGCGGTTTCCACAGGCACTGCCGGTGTTGCCGGAGCGAGCGGTTCAGAGATCGACCGCACGATCAATGACGGGCGGCACTAGTACGATGCTTAACAACCATGGCGTCGATGACCTGGATAATGGCCTCTCGGTCGCCTTCTGCGAGGCCTTCGAGGGCCTGGAAGCGGCGGGAGAGCCTGCTGCTGGCGAGTTGGGTGTCATCGACCGGGCTGCCCGTGAGCAGGTAATCCACGCTGGTGCCGAGTGCGTCGGCGAGCCTGACCAGCATCTCGGCTGGCGGGGTGACGCGCCCACTCTCGTATTTGTTGAGCAACTGGCAGCGGGCGCCGATCGGGGCCGCTAGTTCATTTTGCGACAGCTTCTTGTCCTTGCGCAGGACCTTGATCCGGCCCCCGAGTGCCTTGCGACGTACCCGGGATTCCCGCGAAAGTGGGGATCCACGCCGCCTGGGTCCCCGCTCTCGCAGGGCTGGCGGGTGCGATGCAGTGCTGGCGGGTACTTCCTAACGCCGGCGAGTGCTTCGCGGTGCTGGTGAATACTTCGCCGAGGCGGCAGGTAGGCGGCCCGGATGCCGCGCCGGACGGGCGCTATGCGCCGCCGGCGGTAAACGCGTTGAAGGTGATCAGCGTGTAGGTGTCCTTCACCCCCGCCAGGGTCTGGATCTTCTCCGTCACGAACAATCCGATGTCCTGATCGGGATCCAGGTAGAATTTGCCCAGCAGGTCATACTGGCCGGACGTCGAGAACAACTCGGACATTTGTTCGATCGTATCGGCCGCCTCGCGTGCGACCTTGTACGCCTGTCCCATCTCGCATTTGATCATGACGAAGATCGCCCGCATGCGCCGCCTCCTGTCCAGCAGTGGCAGAGCGTAGCACGGATTGTCCCGTCAGGCGCGGGCGGCCGTGGCCTGCCGCTCGGCGAGCAGCGCCAGGCAATGGCTGGCGCGGCCCAGACGCTGCAGCATCAACGGCAGGGGCGGCTCCGCCGGCAGCTTGCCTTCGTTCAAAAACTCGGCCCAGTCGGTCCATTCCCGCTGATCCAGCAACAGCACCCGGCGGCGATCCTCGTCGCCGATGCCCATCGCATCGCCCAACTCGCGGTAAATCTGGAACTGGCTCCGGGCCAGGTTGTCGGTGGTTTCCCAGCTCAGGTTCCGTAGCATGCACGCCTCCATTCGCCGCCGTCGATGCCGCTAGTCTCCGGTGCCAGCCAAGGCCGAATTGTGCAGCGCACATGGCCGTTTTGTGGCGCGTTGACACCGATCCGTGACATGGTCCTCATGGACACGAAAGACATTCGGCGACATTTTCCCCGACTCCAATTACATCATCGTTGCAGAAGCTATGCACCGGACGTGCCAAGTGAGGTGCCCCGGCGGTTGCGACGCCGCGGCAGGTGACGGCTCCCGCGCTCCTGCCTATTGTGCGTGCAAACGCCCGAGCAGGAGGCATGGATGGAGTTGGCACAGGCGCGCAAGGCGCGGATCACGCCGCGGATGGGGGGACGCATCCTGGCGGACGCGCTGGTGGCGCAGGGCATCGACCACGTCTTTGAAGTGCCAGGCGAGAGTTTTCTCGATGCGCTCGACGGGCTCTACGACGTGCGGCAGAAGTTGAAGCTGGTGACCTGCCGCTTCGAGGCAGGCGCGGTGAACATGGCCGAAGCCTACGGCAAGCTTGCCGGCCGGCCGGCGGCAGCCTTCGTCACCCGCGGCCCGGGCGCCTGCCACGGCGCGATCGGCGTCCACATCGCCATGCAGGACTCGACGCCGCTGCTGCTGTTCATCGGTCAGATCCCGCACGAGGATTCCGGCCGCGACGCATTCCAGGAAATCGACTATCGCCGGATGTTTTCTTCCGTCGCCAAATGGGTGACGCAGATCGACCACGCCAGGCGCATTCCGGAAATCGTTGCGCACGCCGTGGATGTCGCGACCTCCGGCCGTCCCGGTCCCGTCGTAGTCGCGCTGTCGGAGGAGATGCAGCGCGACATGGCGGAAGTGCCCGACCTGCCGCGCATCGCCGTCGCTCCGGCGCATCCCGATCCGGCCGCGCTGCTGCAATTGCGCGCGATGCTGGCGCGCTCGCGCCGCCCGGTGGCGGTGCTCGGCGGCTCCTGCTGGACCGACGCCGGCCGCGCCTCGATCCACGATTTTCTGCGCGGCAACGACATTCCGGTCACGGTCGGGTTTCGCCGCCAGGCGCTGTACGACGGCACGGCGGACAATTTCGCCGGCGATCTCGGTGTCGGCTCCGATCCGGGCCTGGTCGGCAAGGTGAAGGAAGCCGACCTGATCCTGGCGATCGGCAGCCGGCTCGGCGATGCCGCCACCCAGGGCTACACCCTGCTCGACAAGGCGGGCGGCGTGCCGATCGTGCAGGTGCATCCCGATGGGGGAGAAATCGGCCGGGTGTTCCGTCCCGCGCTCGGCATCGTCGCCGACCTGAACCGCTTCGCCGAGGCGGTGGCGGCGATGGAACCGGTGCAGCCGAACTGGACGCAGTGGACGCAGGAGTTGCGTTCGCTGCGCGAGGCACAGCGCGCGGTGCCGAATTACCCGGACGCGCTCAACCTGGGCACCGTGATGCACGAGCTGGAGGCGTTGCTGGCGCCGGATGCGATCGTCACTACCGACGCGGGCAACTTCGCCGGCTGGGCCTCGCGCTTCATCAACTTTCGGGACGCGCAGCGGTATATCGGGCCGACCAACGGCGCGATGGGCTACAGCGTGCCGGCCGCGGTGGGCGCCAAGATCGCGTTCCCGGACCGCATGGTGGTGAGCCTGGTCGGCGATGGCGGGTTTCTGATGACGGGCCAGGAAATCGCCACGGCGTTCCATCACGGTGTCGCACCGATCGTGCTGGTGTTCAACAACCAGATGTATGGCACGATCCGCATGCACCAGGAACGCACCTATCCATGGCGCGTGTCCGGCACCGCGCTGACCAACCCGGATTTTTCGAAATACATCGAGGCGTTCGGCGGGCATGGCGAGGTGGTCATCGAGACCGGCGACTTCGCCCCGGCGTTCCGGCGTGCGGTGGAAAGCGGTCGTCCGGCGCTGATCGAGCTGCGCGTGAACCCCGAACAGATCACCACGCGCCAGACCATTGCGCAGTTGCGTGCCGGCAAGGCGCCGCCGAAGCCCGCGGCGAAGCCGAAGCGGGCGTCGGCGCCGAAGCATCCGGCCCAGGCCAGGGTGAGCGCGGGCGCAGGCAAACCGCGGGGCTGAGCGCCGCGCATTGCATGCTGTACCGGCTCTCCACCCGGTTTCGCACCGACGCCACTGGCAGACGCCTGCCGGACCCTGTCGCGCCCGGCATCAAAGCGGCGGCGCGGCATTACCGGGCGGGCGACCATGCGGCGGCGGCGCGCGCGTGCGATGCCATCCTCGATCGGCAGCCGCGGCATTTCGACGCGCTGCACCTGCGCGGCGTGCTGCACCTGGAGGCGCGGCGGCCGGAGCAGGCGCTGGATTATCTGCGGCGCGCGGAGAGGCAACAGCCGGACCAGCCGCAATTGCAGTTCAATATCGGCAACGCGTTGCTGGCGCTGCATCGCTGGGACGCGGCGGAAGCTGCCTTCCGCCATTCGCTCGCCCTGCGCGCCGGCGATGTGGATACGCTGAACAACCTTGGCAACGCGCTGGCGGGTGGCATGCGGCACGCGGCGGCGATCGACTGCTTTCGCCAGGCCCTGGCGATCCGTCCCGATGCGCCCCCGGCGCTGTACAATCTTGGGCGGGCGCTGCTGGCGCTCGACCGGCTGGAAGAGGCGGCTGAGAGTTTCCGCGCCGCCCTGGCGTTCGCCGGACCCGATATCGAATCGGCACGGCTGATCGACCTGCACAGCAGCCTGTGCGAGGCGCTGGTCGAGCAACGCCGCTATGACGAGGCGCTGACCGTCTGCCGCGATGCGCCGCCGGCGATCGCCGATGCGCCGGCAATCCAGTGGAATGCAAGCCTCACGCTGCTGATGCTCGGCGACTATGCCGAGGGCTGGCGCAAATACGAGTGTCGCTTCCTGGTCCCGGAGCATGATCCGCCACGCGGCGGCGCGACGGTGCTGGATGTGGCCCGGATTGCCGGGCAGCGCGTGCTGGTGGTTCCGGAGCAAGGGCGCGGCGACATGATCCAGTTCGCGCGCTACCTGCCGCTGCTTGCGGCGCGCGGCGCGCGCGTGCTGGTCGAGATGTACGCGGACCTGAGGCCGCTGTTTGAAACGATTCAGGGCGTCGTCCAGGTGGTGACGCCCGATGCGGTGGTGCCGGATCATGACACGCTGGCGCCGTTGCCGAGTCTGCCGCATGCGTTCGGTACGTTGCTCGACGGCATTCCGGCGCAGGTGCCGTACTTGCACGCACCGGACCAACGCCTGGCGCACTGGGCGGCGTTACTGGGTCCGCGCACGCCCCGGCGCGTCGGCGTTGCGTGGTGGGGATCGCAGCGCATCGCCAAACGCTCGATGCCGATTGCCGCGCTGGCGCCGGTGCTGCGGATGCCCGGACTTGAGTTCCATGCGTTGCAAAAGGAGATTCCACCGCCGGACCAGGATTGGTTCGGGCGGCATGAACTGGCAGCCGACCATAGCGCGGCGCTGGCAGACTTCGCGGATACCGCGGCGCTGATCGCGCAGATGGACCTGGTGATCAGCATCGACACATCGGTAGCGCATCTCGCCGGCGCGTTGGGCGCGAAGCTGTGGATCATGCTGCCGTTCAGTGCCGACTGGCGCTGGCTGCGCGACCGCGAGGACAGCCCCTGGTACCCCACCGCCCGGCTGTTTCGCCAGGCGCGGCGACTGGGACGACGTGGTGCGGCGTGTCGCGGCGGCGTTGGTAGCCGAGCGATTCAGGCCCGTTGCCTGACGGCGAAGCCGGCGCCAGGGTGCGCGCGGTCAACGCGCGGGGGAGCGATGCTGGTGCTGGTGGTGGGGCCGAGCGGAGCGGGCAAGGACACGCTGCTGAACGCCGCGCGCCGCGCCCTGGCCGGCGACGCGCGGTTTCGTTTCGTGCGCCGGGTCATTACCCGGCCCGCCGATTCCGCCGGCGAGGACCACGAACCGGTCACCGGCGCCGAGTTCGCAATCCGCGACTTCGCATTGCACTGGCAGGCGCACGGGTTGCGCTACGGCATCCCGGCCGATGTCGCCGGCGACGTGGCGCGCGGCGTCGTGGTAGTGGCGAACGTGTCGCGTGCCGTCGTTGCCGAGGCGGCGGCGCGCTTCCCGGTGCGGGTGATCGCGGTCACCGCGCCGCCGCAGGTGCTTGCCGCGCGGCTGGCCGGGCGTGGCCGCGAGACGGCGGCCGACATCGCGGCGCGCCTCGTCCGCGCGGTGCCGTTGCCGGAGAACGTCGCGGTCGAGACCGTGTCGAACGACGCAACGCCCGAGATCGGCGCGGAACGTTTCGTCGCCGCGCTCAGCCGCGCAGCGTCAGCCGTTCGGCAATGACGAAGGTTTCGCCCGGCGCCGGCTGCACGCACAGGCAGATGTCGCCGACCTGCCTTGGCAGGGCGACGGAGCGCGCGAAATACCGTTCGGCCGCCGGCTGGTAGATGGCCTTCTCGTCCGCGTTCAGCCGGCGGGTCAGCGTCATGTGGAAGAACCACGTCTCGAACACGTAAGGATAGCCCCAGCGTCGCAGCATCGCGTCTTGGAGCGGTGTCAGCCCGGCACGGCGGCGACGCGCCAGTTCGGCGCCGGACGGCGGTGCGCGGACTGGATCCAGCTGCGCCACACAGGCGTCGGCCAGGGCACGCAAGGCCGGGCAGGGCGTCGTTTCGCGCAACGCAAGGAATCCGAACACGTCGGCAACCGCGAGCGCGGGCAAGGCAAATGGGGCGGTGCGATCGGCCAGTGCGGTCGCCGCCGCCAACACTTCGAACCATTGCCGCCCTTCGGCCAATCGCATCGGCGGCTTCAGCGTGGCGTGGAATCCGTAGAGCCGCGGCTCCGCGGTGATCGCCGCGATGTCCGGCAGATCTGGTTGCGGCGCCGGCGCGTCGCTCTCCGGATCGCGGCCGAGCCAGGTTGCCGCTTCGGCGAACAGCCTATCGTCCGGATGCGGCGCGTAATACAGCGCGACGCGCGATTCGGGGCGCATCATGCGACGCGTTCGCCCACCCGCCAGACCTGGCGCACCACCGGCAGATTGTGATGCACGCGCACGCGCACGAGATCGGCGCGCTGTCCCGGCGCGATGCGGCCACGGTCCGTCAGTCCTGCCAGCCGCGCCGGCCGTTCGCTGACCAAGGCGACGGCGCGCGGCAGGCCGATGCGGCCGGCGCACAGGAACGCCGCTTCCACCAGGCTGTTGGGCACATAGTCGGAGGCGAACGCATCCACCGCGTCGCTTGCCAGCAGATCGGCGGCCGAGACGTTGCCGGAATGCGAGCCACCGCGCACGATGTTCGGCGCGCCCGCGATCACGTCCATGTTCGCCGACTTCGCCATGCGCGCTGCTGCCATGGTCACCGGGAACTCGCTGATGCGAATGCCGTCGGCGGCGTTCTCGGCGACTTCTTGCTCGGTGCGGTCGTCGTGGCTCGCCAGGGCGACGTCGCGGCCGCGCAGGCGTTGCAGCAGGGCGCGGCGATTCGGTCCGCGCAGCCTCTGACGTTGGTCCTGCAGCTCGATCATGCGGCGTTCGATGGTGGCGTCGTCCAGGCCGCCGCGACGGCGCAGCGCGCGGTAGAAATCCAGATCGGCGTATTGGCCGACGCCGGGACTGTGATCCATCAGGCTGACCATGCGCACCAGCTTGTGCTCTGCCACCGTATCGAACAGGTCCAGCATGTCTTGCGCGGGGACCTCGCAGCGCAGGTGCAGGAAGTGCTGGGCCTTCAGCAGGTCGGCTTCGGTCAGCGCGTCCAGATCGACGACGCCTTCCTGGAAGGTGCGAATGCGCTCCTTGTCGAACCCCAGATCGCCGAGACACAGTGCGTCGAACACCGTGGTAACGCCGGCCGCGGCGCATTGCGCGTCGTGCGCCACCATGGCGGAGCGCGATGGCCAGCGTGCCAGCGAGCGCGGTTGCACCTGCCGCTCCAAATTGTCGGTGTGCAGATCGACAATGCCGGGAATCAGGTAGTCGCCGTCCATGTCTAGTGCGCCCTGCAGCGCCGATCGCCCGGGTTGCCATTCGGCGATCGCGCCGTCGTGCAGCACCAGCGTCCCATGCAGGGTGGCGTCGGGCAGCACAAGAATTGCGTTGGTCAGGACGGTCTCGTGGTTCATGCGGCGTCCTGCAACGGAACGAGTGGGAACAGTCGGTCGGCAATGGCATCGCGCACGTCGGCGTCGTGACAGATGGCGACGATCGCCGTGCCGCGCGCTTTCGCTTCCCGGATCATGGCCACGACGACGGCGCGGTTCTCCGCATCCAGCGACGCGGTCGGTTCATCGAGCAGCAGCACCGGATGATCCGCCATCAACCCGCGCGCCAGGTTCACCCGCTGTTGCTCACCGCCGGAGAACGTGACGGGAGGGATTGCATGCAGCCGGCGCGGGATGTTCAGCCGCAGCAGCAGCTCGCCGGCGCGCCGGCGCGCGGTTTCCACCGGCGTGCCGCGCGCCGCCAGCACCTCCGCCACCACGTCGAGCGCCGGTACGCGCGGCACCACACGCAGGAACTGGCTGACATAGCCTAGCGTTTCGCGACGTACGGCGAGAATGGTGCGCGGATCGGCGGTGGCGATATCGACCATGCCGCCATGGTGGCGAACCAGGATGTGCCCGTGCTCGATGCGATAATTGCCATAAAGGCTGCGCATCAGCGTCGTCTTGCCGGCGCCGGACGGTCCCGACAACACGACGCACTCTCCCGCATGAACGGCAAGTGCCACGTCGGACAGCACGGAAATCCGCATGCTACCACGCAGATGCAGCGTGAAGCTTTTGGCCAGGTCCTCGGTGCGCAGCATCAGCGGATGCATCGCGTGATCCCCCGGCCGGCAACAATTTGTTCAGATTTCGCGCGCATGGTCGGGCGATGTTGCGTCTCTGCACACGATCGTCTTGCCGCCTGATGAGTCCTGAAGGACGAAACCTCGCGTCGCCTTGGGCGGACGCGTGGACGCGGCGTGCCCGGATGGCCGGGCGTCGTGCCCTGTTGCTAGGGCACGGCCGCCATCGGAGAAGAAACCAAGCGCATTCGCGTAGTGGTGGAAATCCGGTGGGGGAAGAGGCGGATCCGCATCGAAGTTGAGATCCGCCTCTAATCCACCGGGGTGCCGGGGGGTGGCGCAAACCATCCCCCGGTAACCCAGTAAACTACCACTCATCGCGGTCCTTTGCAACGTCGTTTTTTGCATACTCATGCGTGCAGCACCGAACTTACCAGCAACTGCGTATAGGGGTGCTGCGGATCGTCCAGCACCTGATCGGTCAGCCCGGTTTCCACGATCCGTCCGCGCTGCATCACCGCGATGCGGTGCGCCAGCAGGCGTGCGACGGCGATGTCGTGCGTCACCAACACCGCGGCGATCGCCAGCCGCGCCACCAGTGTGCGGATCAGGTCGAGCAATCGCGCCTGCACCGACACGTCCAGCCCGCCGGTGGGTTCGTCCATGAACACCAGGCGCGGATGCGTCACCAGGGTGCGGGCGATCTGCAGCCGCTGCAGCATGCCGCCGGAGAACGTGCGCGGCAGGTCGTCGATGCGGCCGGCATCGATCTCGACCTGGCGCAGCCACTCCTGCGCCTGGTTGCGAATGTCGCCGTAGTGGCGCGCGCCTTGCGCCATCAGCCGCTCGCCGATATTGCCGCCGGCGGTGACGTTCATGCGCAGGTTCTGCTTCGGATCCTGGTGCACGAACCCCCAGTCCGAGCGGTGCAGCGTGCGCAACGCGGGCGTCGGCATCGCGTGCACGTCGTGCAGCCGGCCGGCCGGATCGCGATACCAGACCGCGCCGGCCTGCGGTGCGACGCGCCCGGAAAGGACGTTCAGCAGGGTGGTCTTGCCCGACCCGGATTCGCCCACCACCGCCAGCATTTCGCCGGGCCAGAGATCGACATCGACCTCGGCCAGCGCAGGAATGTTGCCGAACGACAGCGTCAGCCCGCGCGCCGAGAGCAGTGTATCGTCGGTCATTCGGCGGCGTCCTGCATGGCATCGGCGCCGACATGGCCGGCAGCGCGGCGTTCCGCGCAATGGTCGGTATCGGAACAGACGAACAGCCGGCCGCCGCGGTCATCCACCACCACTTCGTCGAGATACACGTTGTCCGCGCCGCAGAGCCCGCAGGCGTGCGGCGCGCGGATGGCGCGGAACGGGTGGTCGTCGAAATCGAGCGAGCGAACCTCGGTATAGGGCGGCACGGCGTAGATGCGTTTTTCGCGACCGGCGCCGAAAAGCTGCAACGCCGGCATCATGTGCATCTTGGGATTGTCGAAGGCGGGAATCGGGCTGGGCGCCATCAGGTAGCGGTGGTTCACCATCACCGGATAGTCGTAGCTGATCGACACCTGGCCGAAGCGCGCGATGTCTTCGTAGAGTTTCACGTGCATCAGGCCGTAATCGGCCAGCGCGTGCATGCGGCGGGTTTCCGCGCGGCTTGGTTCAAGCCGCGACAACGGCTCCGGCTGCGGCACCTGATAGACGATGATCTGGTCCTCGCGCAGCGCGGTTTCGGGAATGCGGTGCCGCGTCTGGATGAGCGTGGCGTCCGCGGTGCGCGTCGTGGTGCGCACGCCGGCGGTGCGCGCGAAGAAGCGGCGGATGGAGACGGCGTTCGTCGTGTCGTCGGCGCCCTGGTCGATCACCTTCAGCACGTCGTCCTGCCCCAGCACCGACGCGGTGACCTGGATGCCGCCGGTGCCCCAGCCATAGGGCAGCGGCATCTCGCGCGAACCGAACGGCACCTGATGGCCCGGGATCGCTACCGCCTTCAGCAGCGCACGACGAATCATGCGCTTGGTTTGCTCGTCGAGGTAGGCGAAATTGTAGCCGTTCATGGCGCGCGCCTCATGCCTGCGCAAGCCCGCGCTGGCTTCCGCTCCCCTTGAGAGAGGAGGGTGGGGGGAGGGGTGCTCACACGCACCGTCCGTGGCTGTATGCACCCCTCCCCCCAACCCCCTCCCTCAAGGGGAGGGGGAGAAGCTGCGTGGCGACGGGGGCGCATCATTCCGCCGCCTCCGCGCGTTCCGCGGCACGCGCCGTCTCGCGCCGCATCCGGCGGACATTCTCCAGCTCGCTCTGAAAATCGACGTAATGTGGCAGCTTCAGGTGTTCGACAAACCCCGTCGCCTCGATGTTATCGGAGTGGTACACCACGAATTCGACGTCCTGCGCCGGCGCGGCGACTTCCTCGCCCAGCTCCTCGGCGCGCATCGCCCGATCGACCAGGGCCATCGCCATCGCCTTGCGTTCCGCGTGGCCGAACACCAGGCCGTAGCCGCGGGTGAATTGCGCCGGCAGCGTCTTCGAACCTTTGAACTGGTTCACCATCTGGCATTCGGTCAGCGTGACGTCGGCAATGTCGATGGCGAAACCAAGTTCCGGCGGTTCGATTTCCACCGTAACGTCGCCCATGCGGATCTCGCCGGCGAACGGGTGCGTGCCGCCATAGCCGCGCTGCGTGGAATAGCCGAGCGCGAGCAGAAAACCCTCGTCGCCGCGCGCCAGCGCCTGCAAACGCACGTCGCGTGGCGCGGGAAACCGCAACGGCTCGCGCGTCAGGTCGCCCGGCTCCCGGTTCCCGTCGCCGTCCTGCTCGAGCAACCCTTCGTGCCCGAGGATGTCCGCCACGCGTGGCATCGCCGCGTTGTCCGGTGCGGCGCGCGTCGCGGCCGGCGGCGCAGCGCCGGCGGCGCCCAGGCTGAAATCCAGCAGCCGATGCGTGTAGTCATAGGTCGGGCCGAGCAATTGACCGCCAGGCAGGTCCTTGAACACCGCGGAAATGCGCCGCTGCACCAGCATCGCGGCGGTATCCACCGGCAATGAATAAGCCAGGCGGGGCAGGGTGGTGCGGTAGGCACGCAGCAGGAACGCCGCCTCGATCAAATCGCCCTGCGCCTGCTTCACCGCCAGTGCCGCGAGTTCGCGGTCGTACAGCGAACCCTCGCCCATCGCGCGATCCACCGCGCGGCCGAGTTGCTGCGCGATCTGCGCCAGCGAGAGCTCCGGCACCGCCGGATCGCCCCGCCGCGCCTCCGCCAGCCAGGCGTGCGCCGCGTCGATCGCCTGTTCGCCGCCCTTGACCGCGACATAGGCCATGACTCAAACCTCCTGCAGCGTCACGCTGCGCGGCAGCGCCGCGAGCGCGGTGCCGGCGCACAGCACGATGTCGGCGCCGCGCGGGAACAGCGCATGATTTTCCTGCCAGGCAGTGGCGAAGCCAGCCGGCAACAAGTCCACCGACAGCAGCGCCGGCACGCGCAATCCGGGACCGGCCAGGCGGTAGGTCCGGCCGCGGCCGAATGCGTTCACCTGCAGGATCAGCGTCGCCGCATCTTCCGGCGCTTCATGCGTGCCGGACGGCAGCGCCGCTAGCTCCGGCAGGGCCAGGGCGACGGCGAAGCGGCATGCGCCGATCGCGGCAACGATCGGTGCGCCGCAATGGAAGCCCACCCAATTGCGTGCGCCCGCGAACGCGGGATCGAGCCATACCGGCGTGTCGTAGTCGAGCAAGGTCAGCAGCACCGCGGCCGTCGCCGGCGCCAGCGGCGCGGGCGGCGTGAGGTCGGTGCCCACCTCGCGGATGCGTCCAGGCCGTGCCATGGCGTCCAGCACGGCGCGAAAACAGGACTGCGCGCCAGCCACCGGATCGGCAAAGCCCGGCTGGAGCATGTCCGCGCTCATGCGCGCATGTTCCGCATGGCGAAGAACTGCACCTTGGTCGCGGCAGCCTTCGCAGCGGTCGCGGCGCGGCGCGTCCGCTGCGCCTCGGCCAGCGGCGCGATCACGTTGGCCTGCAATGCGAAAGCCTGAACCGGGTCCTGCAACAAGGCATCGAACACCGCCGCCAGCTCGGCCTGCCGTGCGTCGCGTCCCGCGACATAGGCGTGCCCCACTTGTCCCGCATCGATGCGCACCGTGCATCGCGTGACCGTCATCTCGCCGAGATTGAACGGCGCGCCGCCGCCGCCGGTGCGACCGCGCACCATCACGAGGCCGGCCTCCGGACCGCGCAGCTTCGTGTAGTGCGGCACGCCGGCATGGCGGTCCAGCAATGCGGCGAGGTCCGCAGCGCTCGCCCGCGCCAGCACCGCCATCCAGCGGCGCCGTGCGGCGTGCGGTTGGCGGGAGCCAGCTTCATCGTGCCCAGCTTGGTCGTGCCCAGTTTCATCGTCCATGGCGCGTTCGGACTTATGCAGATGTCTAGACAGCTAGCGGCAGCCCGGACTATCGTCAACCGCGAAATCGCACAAACAGGGTCCCGCCTGGATGACGAAACCATGAAGCTGGCGCGTGAAATAGACGACTGGCAGACTCATCCGGTCCTACGCCACGATGGTGTGGCTCTGTGGCGGCAGATCGCCAGTCATTTGCAGCGGGATATCGACACCGGCATCTACGCGCCGGGCGGTCGCCTGCCCACCGAAGCGGAGCTCTCGCAGCGTTTCGCGGTGAACCGCCACACGGTTCGCCGCGCGCTGGAGGAACTCTCGCACAGCGGCCTGGTGCGGATCGAGCAGGGGCGGGGGTCTTTCGTGGCCGAGGATGTATTGGAGTATTCGGTCGAGCCGCGCACCCGTTTTTCCGAATGGATCAGGCGGCACAACAAGGAACCGTCGGGGCGCGTGCTGCAACTGAGGGAGACCGCGGCGGATACGCAGGTCGCCTCGGGTCTCGGCCTGCGTGCCGGCGGTCGCGTGGTGTTGCTGGAACGCCTGGGTTTCGCCGACGACCGGCCAGTGAGCCTGACCAGCCACTATTTTCCAACGGCCCGGCTGCGCGGCATTCTGGAGTCGTTGCGGGCCACGCCGCGCATCACCGAGGCGCTGCACGCCGTCGGCGTCACCGATTACCTGCGGCAGATGACGCGGGTGACGGCCCGGCTGCCGACCGGCGAGGAGGCAGAGCTGCTGCGCATGCCGCGCAACCGGCCGCTGTTGCTGGCCGAGAACGTCAATGTCGATCGCGCCGGGCAGGTGGTGGAGTTCGCCATCGGCCGCTATCCCACCCCGCGCGTGCAGATCGTGTTCGAACCGTAGAGAGCAATTGACATGGATACGCTGCGAATCGCCGGCGGCCGCGTGCTGCTGCCGGACGGCGAACAGACCGCGGATGTGCTGCTGGCGGATGGACTTATCGCCGAGATCGGCACCGAAACTCGCGGCGACCGGACATTCGACGCGCGTGGCCTGCTGGTGTTGCCGGGGATCGTCGATATCCACGGCGATGCCTTCGAACGGCAATTGCAGCCGCGCCCGGGCGTGGATTTCCCGCCCGACGTTGCATTGCTCGACACCGAGGCGCAGTTGCTGGCCAACGGCGTTACCACGGCGTTTCACGGCGTCACGTTGTCGTGGGAGCCTGGGCTGCGCAGCCGGGATTCCTGGGTCGCGCTGCTCGCCGCGTTGCGGGCGCGGCAATGGACTTGCGACATGCGCGTGCATCTGCGTTGGGAGGCCTACAATCTCGACGCGTTGGAGACGGCGCTGGCCGCCATAGCCGCCGGCCACGTCCACCTGGTCGCATTCAATGATCACACGCCGTCGATCCTGAAGAAGCTCGCCGACCCGGTGGCCGGTGCCCGGTACAGCGACCGCGCCGGCATGACGCTGGACGCTTTTCGCGTCCTGGCGGAGCGCATCGGTGGGTGCGCCGATGGCGTGCCGGCCGCGCGGTCCCGCATCGCCGCCGCGGCGCGGCTTGCCGGCACGCCGCTTGCCAGCCACGACGACGCGACGGTGCCGGAGCGCACGGTGTTTCGCGAGTTGGGTGCGCGCATCTGCGAGTTTCCCATGGCGGAGGAGGTCGGCGAGGCGGCGCGCGGCGCCGGCGACTGGGTGGTGATGGGCAGTCCGAACGTGGTGCGGGGCCGGTCGCATATCGGCTGGGCCTCCGCGGCCCGGCTTGCCGAGGCCGGCATCTGCAACGTGCTGTCGTCCGACTACTACTATCCGGCCATGCTGCGTGCCGCGCTGATCCTTGCCGGACGCGGCGTGCTGGATCTCGCGCAGGCATGGTCGCTGGTTTCGACCAATCCGGCGCGCGCGGCCGGACTGTCCGATCGCGGGACCATTTCGCCTGGCAAGCGGGCTGACCTGGCGGTGCTGGATGCTGAGGTACCGCGGACGGTCGCCACGATCGCCGCGGGCAGCGTTGCCTTCCTCACGGGTTTGGGAGCCGAGCGCCTGCGCGCGCCGATTTGATGCCCGCATCACGCAAAACCGGCGTCGCCCCGCGTGCGAATCGCGTAATTGTTAGTGCGGAACGCTTCCAGGGCGGACTAATCTGCTGGTAAAAGCAGTGGCCGCCGAGTGGCGTCATAGGGTTTGGGTTGCGCCTTGAATGGGATTGACCGAATGAAAGTCCGGATACGGCACGTGCTGCCCGCCTTGCTGATGCTGGCGGGTTGCGCAACTACGGGTGGCGATTACAGCGCGAGCAATGCCGCCGCGCCCGCAATGGCACCGCCGCAACGCGTCGATGCGGTGTCCGACGCGCTCGGCGCGAAAATGGACAATATGCTGGCGAGCCGCCCTTTTACGAGCAACAGCATGACGCGCTGACGGCGGTTTGGCGTACCATCCTTCGCATGCGCAAGGGTGTTGCGGCCACGGGGTGACACGGCGTGGCATACGCGGCAACCTCCCTCGTCAGCAACGGGGGAGGAAACCCATGAACGTCGCCGATGCCATCGTCGAAACCCTGCGGCGCGAGGGTGTCACCACATTCTTCTGCTTTCCGACCACGTCGATGATCGAAGCGGCGGTGGCCGGCGGGCTGCGGCCGGTGATCTGCCGGCAGGAGAGGGTCGGCGTGCACATGGCCGACGGGTTCGCGCGGGTTACCAACGGCAAGCCGGTCGGCGTGTTCGCCATGCAATATGGCCCGGGCGCGGAGAACGCGTTCGCCGGCGTTGCCTCGGCATATTCCGATTCCACGCCGATCCTGCTGCTGCCGCTCGGCCATGCGCTGGAGCAGGCGCAGGTGTTTCCGTTGTTCAATTCCGCGCGCAGCTATGCCTCGGTCACCAAGTCGATTGAAACGATCGTGCAACCAGAGCAGACGCCGGACGTGATGCGGCGGGCGTTCAACGCGCTGCGCAACGGGCGGCCGGGTCCGGTGATGGTGGAACTGCCGCGTGACGTCGTCGGCCGCGAAATTCCCGGCAATGCGGGGGCGTATGGCGGCGTCCGCGCGACACGCTCCGCACCGGATGCGCACGACGTGGAGGCCGCCGCGAAGCTGCTGGTGGAAGCGGCGTGTCCGATCATCCTGGCCGGGCAGGGCGTGCTGTATGCCGAAGCCAGCGACGAGTTGGTGCGGCTCGCCGAGCTGTTGCAGGCGCCGGTGATGACCACGGTGGACGGCAAGAGCGCGTTCCCCGAGGATCATCCGCTGGCGCTGGGCACCGGCGGCAACGGCTTTACTGGCGCGGGTTCGCTGTTCCTGCACGACAAGGCGGACGTGATCCTCGCGGTCGGCTGCGGACTGACCCAGCATCCGCTGTCCACGCCGACGCTGCCCGGCCGCGCGAAGCTGATCCATAACACCAACGACACCCGCGACCTCAACAAGACCTACGACACCGACGTTGCACTGCTCGGCGATGCGAAGCTGACGCTGGGGCATCTGATCGCGGCGGTGCTGGACCGGCTCGACCGGCGCACGGTGGAGCGTTCCCCGGCGGCGGAGATCGCGCGCGCCAATGCGTCGTGGCTGGCGAAATGGCAACCGAAGCTGGGCGCGACGACGGCGCCGATCAATCCGTACCGGGTGATCGCCGAGTTCCAGCAAGTGGTGGATACCGCCGGCGTCATCATGACGCATGATTCCGGCAGTCCGCGCGAGCAGTTGTTGCCGTTTTATCGGGCGCAACGACCGCGCGGGTATCTGGGGTGGGGCAAGTCGCACCAACTCGGCACCGGGCTGGGGCTGAACATCGGCGCGAAGATCGCGGCACCGGACAAGTTCTGCGTCAACATCATGGGCGATGCGGCGTTCGGCATGACCGGGCTGGACTTCGAGACCGCGGTGCGCTGCGGCGTGCCGATCCTGACCATCGTGTTCAACAACTCCAGCATGGCGATCGAGACGCGACACATGGGGCTGTCGCACGAGAGATTTCGGGCCCGCGACCTGGGCGGCAATTACGCGGCGCTGGCCCGCGACCTGGGCGGCTGGAGCGAGCGGGTGGAGCACCCCGGACAGATCGGCGAGGCCATCCTGCGCGCGCGCCGGCAGACCGAGGAGGGCAGGGCGTGTCTGCTTGAGTTCATCACCAACGAGGAGACGGCGTTCTCGCAAGGCGACATGGCGCGGCCATAAGGGCGGCGCCCGATCCTCTGTCATTGCGAGGAGCGAAGCGACGCGGCAATCTTCCGCCTGACGGGCCCGGACCGCTCGTCAGGCGGGGGAGTGCTTCGTCGCTGCGCTCCTGGCAATGGCGCGCGGAGGACGTGCCAGGCCTTAATCGAACAGTGACAGGTCGATGATGTCGCCCATGTGGTTGTAACCACGGTCGCTCTGGTGCAGGTGGTCGCCGCAATCATGGATCGGCAGCATGCTGGTCGGATGCTCCGGGTCGCGCACCGCCGCCTCGAAGTCGATCACCGCGTCGAACGCGCCGCCCCGCCTGATCCACGCATTGACCTCCTGGCGCACCGCCTCGCGCGCCGGGTTCCAGGCTCCAGGCAGGAAGGTTTCATTTTCGAACGGCGTCAGCGTGCCGCCGAAGATCTTCACCCCACGCGCGTGCGCTCGCAGTGCGAGTTGCTGCAACCCTGCGATCATCGCGGGTGCGTTGGCTTCCTCCTCGGGCTTTGCCGAGCGGTTGCGCAGGTCGTTGGTGCCCAGCAGAACGATGACATGCGTCACGCCCGGCTGTGCCAGCACGTCGCGATCGAACCGCCGCAACCCGCTGTCGCCGCGGACGTCGTGCAGGATGCGGTTGCCGCCGAGCCCCTGGTTCATCACCCCCATCGGCCGGCCGCCACGCCGCGCGTGCAGCCGGCGCGCAAGCTGGCCCGGCCAACTGGCGAAGGCGTCGTGCGTCGAGATGTTGGCGTCGGTCAGCGAATCGCCGAGCGCGACGATGCCGCCGGTGCCGGGTTCCGCCAGCACGTCGATGCCGCTGACGAAATACCAATCGTCGGTGATGCGGCTGACCGGCATTGCTTCCGTGTCGGCGAAATTGCCAAGCGGGGAAATGTAGTTCGTGACCCGCGCATAGCGGCCGGTGACGCCGAAGCTGACTGGAAGATCATCCGGCAGGTGCGTGGTGATCGCCACGTCGCCGAGCGGCGGCACGTCCAGCTCGACCGGGTCGCTGATCAGCAGCGAGCCGGTGGCGATCGTGGCTGCGGGGCTGCCGCCGAAGGTGAGCTTCCGGTTGCTGCCCGGAACGATGGCGGGGCCGCCGGCACGCAAACCGATATACGCGGCGCCGATCGCGAGTGGGCCGGTGCCGTGGGCGTTCGACAGTCGCACCCGCAGCAGCTTGCCGCCGAGGCTGACGCGCGCGTTCATCCGCAGCGTCACGTTGCTGAAGGCGACGCCCTCGGCCGGTGCGGGTGCCGCGGTCCAGGTGCCGACCCAATGCGTTGCATTTGCCATTTGCGTTTTCTCCCGTCCCATTCATCCGCTGCGTTTTAGCCGGGCATCGGCGCCGAATGAAGTCTCGGTCACGTGCCGGTCCTGGGCTGATGAGTGCCGGGGATTGAGCAATACGCTCCGTTCCTCCGTGCCGATACCGCCGGGCTGGCGATGCCGGCGCCGGCGTATGACCCGATGTTACACCGCCTGGGCGGCACGTGCCGGCATCTCCAGCCCGGCATTCACCCTGGCGGCGCGAAAACCGATCGCGTAGTCCGTGCACGTGAAATCCGCGCAGTCGGCACTCCAGCCCCGCGCCCGCAAAGGACCCCGCCATGGCCAGGAAAGCCGCGACAACGGGATACATCGCGAAACTGAAGGTGACCCTGATCGGGTTGCGTCCGCCGGTTTGGCGGCGTCTCCTGGTCCCCGCCAACATGACGCTGCGCGACCTGCACGACGCCATCCAGACCAGCATGGGCTGGGACGACGGGCACCTCCACGAGTTCGACATCGCCGGCGAGCGCTTCGGCAATCCGGGCACCACCGACGAGGTGGCCAACGAGGCGCGCCTGACCCTCGCCGGCGTCCGCGACAGAGGCGTCGCCCGTTTCAAATACACCTATGATTTCGGGGACGACTGGGAGCATCTGGTCGTCATCGAGGGCACGGTCGCGCGCGTCGAGGGGCAGCACTACCCCGCCTGCATCGCCGGCAAGCGGGCCTGTCCGCCGGAGGACTGCGGCGGCGTCCACGGCTATGCCAATCTGCTCGAGGTCACGGCCGATCCGACGCACCCCGACCACAAGGAAATGTCGGAGTGGCTGGCTGAGGACTTCGATCCCGAGGAATTCTCGGTCGCGGACACCGACGCGCGGCTCGCGGCGCGGTTCGGTCCGGCCACGTCTATCAGACACCCCGCCATGCCCTGATTGACCTGAGATCCGTCCCGCACGTAAGCTACCCACCAGTAGCCGGGGCGGGCAGGCCGCAGTGGAGACGGAAACGCTCCGCCTGTCTCGCGGGCCTGGGGCCCGTCACGCTCTAACGGAAGGACACATGAACATGGTGGACAGCCCTGCCACCGCGCAACCGCGCGCCATCGCCGGTGACATGGCCGCCCGCATCGACCGCCTGCCGCTCACCCGCGTGCAGTGGGAGCTGGCGATCCTGGTCGAGATCGCCTGGGGCTTCATCATCGTCGATACCGACGGCATCGGCGCCCGGCTGTATCCGTTCATCTGGCGGCCGCTGCACCTCATCACGACGGTGCAGTACGGGGTGATCCAGGCGCTGCAGGTCGGCCTCGGCGTGCTGCTCGGTGCGTATATCATGAGCTGGGTGGCTGGACGGTTCGGCCGCCGCCCGGCGATCATCCTCTCGGTGCTGCTGGGCGGCGTGTGCCTCTGGCCGTTCGCCTATGTCACCAGTTTCTCGGGGCTGGTCGTGCTGTCGGTAGTCAGCACGCTCGGCGTCGGCGGCATCGTTGCAACCCACGCGGTCTATCTCACCGAGATGGTCGCGCCCGAGCTGCGCAGCCGCGTGCTGCTCGCCTCGCAGGCGGTCACCGCACTGGTCGGTGTGCTGATCAGCCTGCTTGGCTTCTGGCTGATCCCGGCGCACTGGCAGGCCTTCATCTGGATCAGCGCGGCGGCGTTGATCGTGGTGATTCTGCCGGTCACGCTCTGGCGGCTGCCGGAATCGCCGCGCTGGCTGGAGGCGATGGGCCGCCACGCCGAGGCGGAGCAGATCATGGCGGAGCTCGAGCGGCGCAGCGCCCGCGTCTTCGGCGCGGCGCTGCCGGAACCGACGGTCGGGCAGCACCCGGTGATCGTGGCCGGGCGGGAGGCGTGGCATGAGCTCTTCACCAGCGCCCGGTATCGCGGCCGGGTGGTGACCCTGATCGTCTGCTGGATGTTCGGCTACGCGGGGATCATCTATGGCGTCGGCGCCTTTGCCGGCGTCTATATGGTGGATCACGGCGGCTCGCCGCATTTCGTCTTCATGGTGTTCACGGTCGCCTACGTCTTCGTCTTCGTGAGCTTCCTCATCAACTCCTGGCTGCGTGAGCGAGTGGAGCGACGCGATACCATCCTGTTGATGGCGCTGCTGTTCTCGGTCGCCATGGCGGTATTGTACTTTGTGCCGACCGAGCCGGTCATGGCGGTGTTCTTCACCCTGGTCCGCATTGGCTCCACACTCTGGCTGTTCAACATGTACAATTACACAGCGGTGGCCTTCCCGACCCGCATCCGCTCGGTGGCATTCGCCTGGACCGACGGCCTGGGCCACCTGGGCGCCTGGGCGGGAGTCACCTTGATCGGGTTGCTGTATGGGATGGGACCGAATCATCTGGGTTGGGTGTTGTTCATTGTGGTGCCAGGGGCGTTGCTGCCGGGCGTGCTGATCCGCGTCGCGGGGATCCGCCAGGCGAGCGCGGTGCTGGAACAGGTCTCCACCTGACCCATCTTATTCACCGCATGGCAGGGATTCGCTGACGGGCATGGTACAAGCGCCTGGAATCGTGTAGAGATTGGGTGCCGAGGCCAACCCCGGCACCTGGACTCTGGAGGGTTCTGTGAGGTCGCGCGACACCAGCGGCGCGGTGCGTTCGAAGCGCGACATCATTGAAGCCGGATTGAACTGAACCGCTTGTGCCGCCGGCCAAGGGGACTATAGCGGGCGGCCGATGGATGAACGGCTGTGTTGCGAGGCTCGCGCAGTCACGTGGTTGCATCGAACCGAAGATAGTTGGGCGCTGAGGTGCGCTGGGGTCGCTGCATGGTGCCGGCAAAATCGCTGACGTGCGCTGCGGAGTTGTCTGGGTTGGTCATGGCGGCCCGCGGCATGAGTTGGGCTGCGCCGTCATCGGCGTTGACTGAGTGCGCTTCGGCGATCCGGGCACCACCGACGAGGTGGCCAACGAGGCGCGCCTGACCCTCGCCGGCGTCCGCAACCGAGGCTTCAAGTACATCTACGATTTCGGCAACGACTGGGAGCACCTGGTCGTCATCGAGGGCACGGTTCCGCGCGTCACGGGGCAGCACTACTCCGCCTGCATCGCCGGCAAGCGGGCCTGTCCGCCGGAGGACTGCGGCGGCGTCCACACCTATGCCAATCTGCTCGAGGTCACGGCCGATCCGACGCCCCCCGACCACGAGGAAATGTCGGAGTGGCTGGCTGAGGACTTCGATCCCGAGGAATTCTCCGTCGCGGACACCGACGCGCGGCTCGCGGCGTGGTTCGGTCCGGCCACGCCAGCCAAACGTTGACCCGCCGCCCGCCGCCGGGCAAGGATGCCGCCGCCATGCTCCTGCTGATCGACAACTACGACAGCTTTACCTTCAACCTCTACCACTTCCTGGGCGACGTGGGCGGGCGGTGCGAGGTGGTGCGCAACGACAAGCTGACCGTCGCCGAAGCGATGGCGCGGCAGCCGGAGGCGATCGTGCTGTCGCCGGGCCCCTGCACGCCCAACGAGGCCGGCATCTGCCTCGACCTGGTGGCCGCCGCCGCGGGGAAAATCCCGATCCTCGGCGTCTGCCTCGGCCTCCAGGCGATCGGCCAGGCGTTCGGCGGCGCCGTGGTGCGCGCCCCCGCGCCGATGCACGGCAAGACCAGCCGCATCTTCCATGCCGGGGGGGACATCCTCGAAGGCATCCCGTCGCCGTTCACCGCCACCCGCTATCACAGCCTGATTGTCGATCGTGCCACGCTGCCGCCCGCCCTGGCCGTCACCGCCTGGACCGAGGACGGCTTGCTCATGGGCTTGCGCCACCGCACGCTGCCGGTGTTCGGCGTGCAGTTCCACCCGGAGAGCATCGCCTCGGAGCACGGCCACACGTTGCTGGCCAACTTCCTGGCCATCGCCCGCGGCAGCAACCAGCCCGCCCGCGCTGCCTGACCCCCGCCCGCCCAGTCCGAACCCAGCGTGTCCAACAACCTGAAACCCATCCTGGCCCGTCTCGCCGCCGGCGAAACGCTGCCCGCCGCCGACGCCGAGGCTGCCTTCGACATCATCATGTCCGGCGAGGCCACTCCCGCGCAGATCGGCGCCCTGCTGATGGCCATGCGGGTGCGGGGTGAAACAGTGGCGGAGCTGACCGGCGCCGTTCGCGCCATGCGCGCCCGGATGACCGCGATCGCCGCACCCGACGGCGCGATCGACGTCTGCGGCACCGGCGGCGACAATGCCGGCACGCTGAACGTCTCCACCGCGGTCACCTTCGTGGTCGCCGGCGCCGGGGTGCCGGTGGCCAAGCACGGCAACCGCGCGCTGTCCTCGCGCACCGGCGGGGCCGACGTGCTGACCGCGCTGGGGGTGAACGTCGATGCGCCGATGGACCGGCTGCCCGACATCCTGCGCGCCGCCAACTGCGTGTTCCTGTTCGCGCCGCGGCACCATCCCTCGATGCGCCACGCCGCCGGCCCGCGCGTCGAGCTCGGCACCCGCACCATCTTCAACTTGCTCGGTCCCCTGGCCAACCCGGCGCGGGTCCGCCGCCAGCTCACCGGCGTGTTCGCCGCCGAATGGGCGCGGCCGATGGCCGAAACGCTTGGCGCGCTGGGCAGCGAAGCCGCCTGGATCGTGCATGGCAGGGGCCTGGACGAGCTGACGGTGGCCAGCGAGAATCAGGTCGTCGCCCTGCGTGACGGCAGCGTGACCGCATTCACCGTCACCCCGGAAGACGCCGGCCTGCCGCGCGCTCCGGTGCAGGCGATCGCCGGCGGCGACGCCGCGCTGAACGCCGCCTACCTGGCCGCCTTGCTGGAAGGCGCGCGCGGGGCCTATCGCGACACCGTGGTGCTGAACGCCGCTGCGGCGCTGGTGGTCGCCGGCCGCGCCGCGGACCTGCGCGAGGGTGCCGGCATCGCCGCCGATGCCATCGCATCCGGCGCCGCGCTTGCCGCGTTGCAGGCGCTGCGCCGGGAAACCAATCTGGGCGAGACCGCCGCACGCTGACCCTGACTGCCGACCGGACGCCGAGGATACCGATGCCGAACGACCCCACGACGCTGCCGGACGTGCTGCTACGCATCTGCGCCGACACCCTGGCCGAGGTCGCGCGGCGCAAGGTGGAGCGAGGCATCGACCGGCTGCGCCAGGACATTGCCGCGCGGGCCGACACGCCGCGCGGCTTCGGCCGGGCGCTGAAGCGCGCCGTCGCGGCCGGGCACTACGGCCTGGTGGCGGAGATCAAGAAGGCCTCGCCCTCGGGTGGGCTGATCCGCCCGGATTTCGACCCGGCCACGCTGGCACGGGCGTACCGCGACGGTGGCGCCACCTGCCTGTCGGTGCTGACCGACGCGCCGCATTTCCAGGGCAGCGCGGCGCACCTGGTCGCGGCCCGCGCCGCGGTGGACCTGCCGGTGCTGCGCAAGGACTTCATCCTCGACCCATGGCAGGTGTACGAGAGCAGAGCGATGGGGGCCGATTGCATTCTGCTGATCATGGCGGCGCTGGAGAACGGCCAGGCGCGCGAGCTGGAAGGCGTCGCGCGGGCGCTGGACATGGACGTGCTGGTCGAGGTGCATGACGCGCGCGAGCTACAACGGGCGCTCGGGCTGGAGACCAATATTGTTGGCATAAACAACCGCAATTTGAAGACGTTGCAGACCAATCTTGCGGTAACGGAGCAATTGGCGCCGCTGGTGCCGGCGGACCGCTTCCTGGTGGCCGAGAGCGGCATCCGTTCGACCGGCGACGTCCGGCGCCTTGCCGCGGCGGGCGCGCAATGCTTCCTGGTGGGTGAGAGCCTGATGCGCCAGCCGGACGTGACGGCCGCCACCCGTGCGCTGCTGGGCGAGAATACGCTCTCCCATGAAGCCGGAGAGGGTTAGGGTGAGGGCGATGCGTGCGGCACCCTCACCCCGACCTTGGCCCGCTTCGCCGCCCCGGCCCGCGAGCGGGAGCGCCGGCCGGTGACCGGATTCACCCATTTCGACGCGGCCGGCAACGCCGCGATGGTGGACGTGTCCGCCAAGCCGGAGACCGACCGCAGCGCCACGGCGCGCGCGCGGGTGGCGATGCGCCCCGAAACCGCCGCGATGATCCGCGCCGGCACCGCCCGGAAGGGCGACGTGCTCGGCGTGGCGCGCATCGCCGGCATCATGGCCGCCAAGCGCACGGCGGAGCTGATCCCGCTGTGCCATCCGCTGCCGGTCAGCGCGGTGACGCTGGAGCTGACGGCCGGCGAGGACGCGGTGGAGATCGCCGCCACGGTGCGCACCACCGGCCGGACGGGAGTGGAGATGGAGGCGCTGACGGCGGCCTCGGTGGCGGCGCTGACGGTCTATGACATGTGCAAGTCGGTGGACCGGGGCATGCGGATCGAGGCGGTGCGCCTGGTGCACAAGGCGGGCGGCAAGTCGGGCGAGTTCGTGCAGGAATGACCGGCGCCTCGGCCCGAACCAACCGACCGGCCTGCTGGTGCGCATAAGCTGGGAGTGCAACGGTTCTCCGGCAGGATACGGCGTGCCCACGATCCGCGTCTGTCCCCTGGCATCCGCCGCCCGCTTCTGGTCCTCTACCGTGCATCCAGCGGCGGAGTCGCAGCCATGGCGATCGTCATCACGGTGGCGCAGCAGAAGGGCGGCACCGGCAAGACCACGCTCGCGGCCAACCTGGCCGCCGGGCTGGCCCCCACCGCGCGCGTCGCGTTACTCGACATCGATCCGCAGCGAAGCCTGACGCGCTGGCACGCCATCCGCGCCGCGCGCGACGCCCAGGCGCCGCCGCTCACGTTCTCCGACGTCTCCGGCTGGCGCCTCTCCGCCGAACTCGACCGACTCAGGAAAACCCATGACGTCGTGCTGATCGATTCGCCGCCGCAGATCGACACCGACGCCAGGCTGGCGATCCGCGGCGCCGACCTGGTGCTGATCCCGGTGCAGCCGAGCCCGCCCGATGTCTGGGCCGCCGAGGGCACCCTGGCGCTCGCCGCCGCCGAACGCCGCAACGCCCGCGTTGTGCTGAACCGGGTGCCGCCCGCCTCGCGCCTCGGCGAGACCGTGAAGGCCGACCTCGCCTCGCGCAACCTGCCGCTGCTGCGCTCCGCGATCGGCAACCGCACCGGCTTCGCCACCGCCTTCGCCGCCGGCCTCGGCGTCACCGAGGCGGCCCCACGCTCCAGCGCCGCGGCCGAACTGCGCGCCTTGCTCGACGAACTCAGGGAGATCACCGGATGAGCCTTTGGTCCTGGCTGCTTGCGCTGCACGTTCTCTGTGCCGTGCTCTGGGTCGGCGGCATGTTCTTCGCCTATGTCGTGCTGCGGCCGAGCCTGGCGGTGCTGGAACCGCCGCAACGCCTGCTGCTGCACACGCAGGTCTTTCGCCGCTTCTTCCTGGTGGTGTGGCACGTGATGCCGCTGCTGCTGCTGAGCGGCTTCGCCATCCTGTTCGGCGCCTATGGCGGCATGGCCGGCGCGACCTGGAACGTGCAGGCGATGATGTCGCTCGGCGTGCTGATGGCGATCGTCTTCCTGGCGCTGGTGTTCGGACCCTATGCCCGGTTTCGCCGCACCACCGATCGCGCGCGCATGGTGGCGAACATCGACGCCGTTCGCAAGCTGATCGGGCTCAACCTGATCCTCGGTCTGATCACGGTGGTGATCGCGGCATTGGGCCGTTTGTGAGGATCCGGGCCCGTCCGATCGCGTCGATGCAGGGCCAGATCAGGCCGGCGACCGCGCCATAGGTCGCGCGCGAGTCGAGATGATGCTCCGCGCCCTTGGTCTCCGGAACGACATAGCGCGGATCGACCAGACCGTCGGCGCCGAGGAACGGCGTGAAGCTGTCGATGAACCGCAAACCGTGCCGCCGGCAGGCCGTCCGCAGCCGGTCATTGTAATGGGCGTGGATTTCCGTGCGTTGTCGCAGGTCGGCGATCTCCAGCCCGCGGATGCCGGCCGACAATTCGGCAAGCGCGTTGGTCGTCTCACGTTCCGCGATATCGGCATTCACATAGCCCTGCCGCCAAGCCGCATCCGACAGCGCCGGCGGAAACACCGACACGAGGAACACGCGCAGTCTGCTTGCAGGCGCGAACAGGCCGGCGACGAAGGCCATGTAGCGATCGAGCATCGTGTCGCAGAACGCCCGATAGTCGTCGAGATCCAGCGTCCGCTTGCCGTCCCTGACGCGGCGGTAGTGATAGACGAACTCGATATCGACCTGGCCGAACTGCAACAGGAACGGCAGCTCTTCGGCGCCGGGCAGGTTTTCGATGAGCTGCACGGCCTGGCGCAGCAGCCGGCCATAGCCGGAGCGCGCTCTGGCATTGCCGAGTCCTCCGGCCGAGCCGCCGGTACACAGCAGATGGATGGGCAGCAGCCATGCATCGTCTCGCGTGCCGGCCAGGGCGAATTGGTTCGAATGGCTGTCGCCGGCAACGAAATAGGGGCGGGCCGCTGCGCGGGCCAAGGCGCCGATGACCGGCCAGCGCTCGGCGATCGCCATGCCGTAGGGATGTTCGACAGCGTCGAACAGATGGCTGCCCAGGGACGTCAGCAGCTTCGCCTTGAAGCCGACATCGTGCAGCCTGAGCCGCGCCAGTGCGACCAGCGCGTTCCGGTCCAGCGTCAGCGGGGCACGCCGCCGTTCGTCCAGGCCAGCATGCACGAAATGCGCGAGTGCCTGGCTCGCGTCCCAGTTCAGCGCCGCCAGATCGCCATACGCGTCGCGATAGGCCTCGGCGGAGAACCCCGTCTGCCGCAGCAGGGAAATGAAATCCGCCGGGGGGACCGGTGCGAACTCCGACGCGAAAGCGGCAGCGTCGATGGTATTGCTCATTTCGGGTTCCGGCATGCACGGCGGAATGTGCAGTCTCGCAATTGCGCCGGTCCGCGGCAAGGCGGAATGCGCCGCGCGTTTCCGCCCCGCGGCTGATGGTTGCGCGGCTGGCAGATGCGTTGGCAAACGTCGCCGGCGGAACCGCGACGCGCGTGCCGCCATCGGTCAGGCACGCACGTCGCCGCCGGATTGCCGGGGGCGCGGCATCAGCAGCACGCCACCCAGCCTTTCCGGCGCCGCGCTGCCGCGGCGGCGGCCGGCTTGCCGCCGGGCCGGCGGCGGGCGCGCTCGGCACGCGGAGGATGGCTTGGCGCCGGGCGATGCGCGGATCGGGACCGCCGATTGCGGCAGACGGTTCCATTGGCGGGGAGCCAGGCACACGGCGCGCGCCGCCGGACGGCCGTGGGCTTCGCGCTACCCCGCCGCAGGATGAAACCCGGGCTTCCGCCCCGTCTCAGGCCTTGATGTCAACCGTGCGGGGCGAGGCCGTCTCGGCGGCCTTCGCCAGCTTCGTTTCGGTGGCCTCGTCGGCGTCCCTGTCCGGTTTTGCCGGCATCTGTATCGCCTGCAGGGCTGAATTGGGCGGGGTCGCCGAGACGGCGCCGATGATGCTCATGCCGCGTGCTCCTTGGAACCGGGTGCGCGACTTTCTGCCGCATGGGTCGCCGTGCCGGTTGATCGCCGCGGCGTCACCCGCATAATCGCCGGCATTGGTTACCCGATCGCTAACGCCGCGCCATTATTCCTCCGCCCGGTTCGCCCATATTGGTGGATGGACCGCGCCAATCCGGCCGCTGACGCGCCCATAAGCCTTCGGCCGTTCGCGGTGCGGTGCCTGCCGGCGACCGTCGCGCAGCAGCCGTTCCGGCAGCATTCCGCCCGGATCGGCGGATCCGAGTGGAACCTACGCAGGCGGTGCGTCTTGAGGCTGCCGGCTGCGCAGGTCAGGCTCGGGCGGTTGCCGCCGACGTTCGGCCGGCTGGACTGGGCCGAGCCGTGCGGTGCCGGCGGCGATGCCGCGGCGGGTCACTGTGCGTTCTTCCAGATCAGCAGCGGACGGAGTTCGACGGTCACGTCATGGCGGCTCCGGTCCGGCGCCAACCGCGAGGTGTAGCGGACCTGGCCGGGCAGCGGCATGCCTGGCGGCAGATCATGCGGTTCGAAGCCGGACAGGTCGGCCGTGCAGACGAAGCGCAGCGCCAGCCAGCCGCCGGCGATGGTGCGGATGTTGTCCAGGGTCGTGCCCGGGGGAAGCTGGTAGCGCGTGGTGAGGCTCTGGCGGACCAGCGCGACGGTGCGCGGATCGCTGCAGTTGGGCGGCAGGCGGGCGCGGAACCAGGCCGCCGAAGCCGCCAGCGCGGCGAGCAATACGGCGAGGCTGCCGGCGACGATGGCTTTCTGCACGGGCATCTCGGGTCGCTCCCCGGTGGCGGGGCATGGGCTTGATATGCCCGGAAGGCGGGGGCTATATGCCGGCTTCCTGTGCGGGGCCATAGCTCAGTTGGGAGAGCGCCTGAATGGCATTCAGGAGGTCGTCGGTTCGATCCCGATTGGCTCCACCAGGTCAGCCCCGGCTGTGACGAATTGCATCCGGAGCGCCGCTTGCCGTCGATCAGCATGCACTTCGGCTTGCCGTCCAGGAACGGGTGGATCTCGGTTATCGCGTTCATCAGTGCGGTCTCCTCACCAAGGTTGATTCCGCGGGGTCTGGTGTGGTGAGCAAGGCCGCGCCGAGCGGGCCGGCATGCTCGCTGTTCAATCAAAGGCAATTTCGAAGACGTCCCGCGTGCCGAGCTTCAGGATCAGGCCACTGGCACACTCCCCCTGTTCGAGCTGCCACCTCCCGAGCCCCTGCACGACGCGCAAGGACCCATCGGAGAAGCGTGCATCAAGCGCGGTTTGCAGCATGCGCGGCAGGGTCATCAGCAGGCCGGCCAACGCGTCGAACGACAGCGCGATGCGATGCGTGCTCGCATCGGTGGCCGCGACGTCGAGGCGAATCCGCGTTCCACCGGGCAGCACCGCCCAGGCGGCCGGGTTAACGGTGGATGTGCGGCGGACCGTCAAGGCTGCGAGCCCGCGGCGCGGCGTCCGCGATCGAGACCAACCCGACGATCGAGGAGGCGATCGGGTTGGGTCGCACCGGCGAACGCATGACGAATGTCCCGGTGGCCTGTCCCGTGCGCAGCGACATTTTATGCAGCGGGGTCGGAGTTCGCTTTGGGTTCATAGGCCGCCGGCCAACTGGCCGGCCGCGATTCGCCCGCGTCAGTCCTCGGCCAGCAACTCGTCCAGCGTGATCGGACAGACCTCCGGCACGGGCAGCGGCGGCTGGTCGTCCACCATCTCCGGCAGGGCCTTGACCGCGTCGTGGTAGAAGCCGGCGGGATCGAGCCGCCGGCGTATGGATGGCACGAACCGGCGGCACGCCTGCGCCCGCAACAGCCGGGCCTCGGATCGCCAGTGCGGCACACCGCGCGACAGCGGCCATGCCTCGGCCTTGAGCCCATGGAGCAACGCCTGCAGCGGGAGCGACTCAACAGCGTGCCGCCGCTCACTTCCCACGCTCTCGATCTTCTCAGCGATGTTGGGCCAGTCCAGTTCGGACTCGTTGACCAGCGTGCCGGCCGCGCGCCGCCGCCCGGCCTGCTCCCCGGACCACAGCAGGATCTCGGTGTCGTAGAGGTCGCTCATGCTTCCACCTCCTTCGCAGCATCAAGGTTCGTGGGTCCCTTGCTGTCGTGACCGCGTGATACGGGCAGCTTCATCTCCGCCGGCACCGGTGCCTCGTACGGCACCAGCACGACCAGCGGGGCGTGGTACTCGCCGAGGTCATAGGCCTGGATCAAGCGGTCCTCAATCGCCGGGCGCAGCACCACGCCGGCCTCGCTGGCGGAGGCCGGCGCTTCCGGGCCTGCGTTGCGATCTGCTCCGGCCGGTCCGCGGTCGAGGTCACTCCCGGCAGGCCCGGAAAGCTGATCCACCAGGTCCCCCCAGCATCGGCGGGCTCGGCGACAGCGGTGAAATTCCTCATGGCCATGCTCCTCACCGTTGCGGTGGATACTCCCGGCCCGCTGGAAGGATTCTTCGCTGGAAGGTTTCCCCGCTGGATGGTTTCATCGAGCGGTCCCTGTCCCTGGTGCGGCGGCTACTTGCTGGCGCAGGCCCGGTTGATCGCGAGCAGGTGCTTGCGGGCCGCCAGCGCCGTGTCCATTTCGATGGCCCGATAGCGCTCGATGACCGCCTTTCCGGCCGGCGTCAGCACGGCACCCCCGCCGCCGCTGCCGCCGGCCGCGGTCTCGACAACCTGAATGCCCAGGCTGCGATTGAGTTCCTCGACCAGCTCCCAGGTCCGCCGATACGACATCCGCAAGGCCCGCCCCGCCGCGGAAATCGAGCCTGACCGGCCGATCTCCTCCAGCACCGCGACCTTGCCTGGCCCGATCCTGGCACCGGACGCAAGGTCGAGCCGGATGCTCAGCCGGTCGCCGACATTGGCCGCTTCCGTCGGTTTGGATTTCCGCTTCCCCATGACGCGATAAACAACCACGCCAGGCCCCTGCGAATCAATCTCCCGCTTTCGTCCACGCGCGGCGGCGGCGGCCGACCCTGCGACAACGCCGCGCCGCGTGCCCCACGCTTGGCATCGCTATATCTGGCAGGCTATATCGTTGCGATCAAGGAGGACGCATTGCCCAGTCGCCGCCTTTTGCTTCTGTTGCTGCTTTGGTCCGGGATCGCCTCGGCGGCCGAGGTCGTCGATGCGACGGGCCGGAGTGTGCAGGTCCCGGACCACGTGGCGCGCGTGCTGCCTGCCGGTCCGCCGGCCGCGGTGCTGCTGGCAGCCATTGCGCCCGATTTGATGCTGGGCTGGCCCTCGCCCGTCTCCAACGACGCGCGTGCGTTGCTGCGCCCTGCCGCCGCGCGGCTTCCGCAAATCCCGCGGCTGACCGGGCGCGACGACGTGATCGGGAAGATCATGGCGCTGAAGCCGGATCTCATTCTGGATTACGGCACCGTGTCGCCGCACTATGCCGCTATCGCGCGAACGACGCAGGAGAAGACCGGAGTTCCGACAATCCTGCTGGATGGGTCGCTGGCCGATATCCCGCGCGTCGTCCGGCTGCTCGGGCACATCCTGCACCGCGCCGGCCGCGCCGACACGATTGCGGCATTCGCCGAAGCCGTGCTGGCCCTGCCGGCGACGCAGGAAGCACATCCGCGCGTCCTGTATGCGCGCGGCACCAGCGGGCTCACGGTTGCGGCGCCCGGAACCGGCGTCACGGAGGTGTTCGCCCGCCTCGGCTGGCAGGTGGTCGCGCCGGACGGCCAAGGAACATTCCGTCCGTCCAGCATCGACGCGATCCGCACGCTCGACCCCGATATCCTGATCTTCTCCGATCCGGCGATGCACGAAACCGTCTTGCACGACGACGCATGGCAAACCGTGCGCGCGGTGCGCGACGGACACGTTTTGGTCGCGCCGAGCCTGCCGTTCGGCTGGATCGAAGATCCGCCTTCGATCAACCGGCTGCTCGGTCTCGCCTGGCTCGAGGGCCGCGATCCGCTGGCACTCGCGTCCCTGTTCAATGCGGTGGTGTACGGTCGCGCGCTGCCACCGACGCAGCTCGCTGCCGTGCTCGGCGGTATCCGTTCACTGCAACCCTGAGGGATTCGCTCCATGCGCTTTCTGCTGTTTCTCTGTGTGTTGCTCGTGCCGTTGGCGGCGCGCGCGCAGGCGCTGACGGTGTTCGCCGCCGCCAGCCTGACCGATGCGATGAAGGACATCTCCTCGCAATGGGTAAAGGCGGGCCATCCGCCGCTGCGCATGTCATTCGGTGCCAGCTCGACCTTGGCGCGGCAGATCGAGGAAGGCGCCCCGGCGAACCTGTTCGCTTCGGCCGATGAAAAATGGATGGACTATCTGGCGCGGAAGAAACTGATCGTTGCGAATACGCGGCAGGACCTGCTGGGCAACGACCTTGTCCTGGTGGTGCCCGCCAGCAAGCCGCTGCACGTCACCATCGGTCCCGGCTTCAATCTGCTGGCCCTGCTCGGCAGGAACGGCCGGCTGGCGGTCGGCGATCCGGCGAACGTCCCTGTCGGCATCTACGCGGAACAGGCGCTGAAGAAGCTCGGCCTGTGGGACGGCATCGCGCCGCATTTGGCGCGGACCGAGGACGTGCGGTCCGCCCTGCTGCTGGTGGAGCGTGGCGAGGCGCCTGCTGGCATCGTTTACGCGACCGATGCCGCCGTGTCGAAAGCCGTGATGGTGGCGGGAACGTTCCCGGCCAGCAGCCACGATCCGGTGTCTTATCCGTTCGCCGTGACCGCCGCGCACGATACGCCGGACGCACGCGCCCTGATGAAATTCCTGGCCGGCCCGCGGGCCCGCGCGGTGTTCGCGCAGCGCGGCTTCAAGGTCGAATAGCCTGATCCTGTCACCGGAGGAGTGGGAGGCCGTACGGCTGACCTTGGCCGTGGCAGCGCGCGCGGTCGGTTTCGGCCTGCCCGTCGCTGTCCTGACCGCCTGGGTGCTGACGCGATACCGCTTCCCCGGCCGCCCACTGCTGAGTGCGCTGGTCCACCTGCCCCTGGTGCTGCCGCCGGTGGTGACCGGCTGGCTGCTGCTGATCATCTTCGGCATCCGCGGGCCGATCGGATCGTTGCTGCACGATTGGTTCGGGATTCGCCTGGTGTTCACCACCGCGGGCGCCAGCCTGGCCGCCGGTGTGATGGCCTTTCCGGTCATGGTGCGCGCCATCCGCCTGTCGCTGGAGGCGGCCGACCCGGGGCTTGAGCAAGCGGCGCGCACGCTTGGGGCGGGCCGGCTGGACCGGCTGTTCAACGTCACGCTGCCGCTGGCCTCGCCCGGCATCCTGGTCGGCGGACTCGTTGCTTATGCCACCTGCCTCGGGGAGTTCGGTGCCGTGATCACGTTTGCCGCGAACATCCCGGGCGAGACCCAGACCTTGCCGCTGGCGATCTACACCGCACTACAGGTGCCCGGCGGCGAGGCAAAAGCCGCGGAACTGTCCCTCGTCTCCATCACCCTTGCGGTCGTCGGGCTGCTGCTCTCGGAATGGATCGGCAAACGGCTCAACACGGCGCTTGGCCGATGAGCCTGGCGATCCGGCTGCGCCACGGCTTTCCATCGACGCGGTTGGAAATCGACTTCGCGGTGCCGTCGCCCGGGGTGACCGTGCTGTTCGGTCCGTCGGGCGCCGGCAAGTCCACCACCATCGCTGTTGCCGCCGGCCTGCTGCGCCCGGATGCGTGCCGGGTCGAGGTCGATGGCCAGGTGCTCGCCGATACCGATTCAGGCGTGTGGCTGCCTCCGGAACGACGCCGCGTCGGCCTGGTGTTTCAGGACGCGCGGTTGTTTCCGCACATGTCCGTGGCCACCAACCTGCGCTTCGGCATGCGCCGGGCCCCGGCGGGTCCGGTGCGGTTCGACGAGGTGGTCGAGCTTCTCGGCGTCAGGGCCTTGTTGACGCGCCGGCCGCACACCCTGTCCGGCGGCGAGCGCCAGCGCGTGGCGATTGGCCGGGCGCTGCTGGCGCAGCCGCGCCTGCTGCTGATGGACGAACCGCTGGCGAGCCTGGATGCCGCGCGCAAGGCGGAGATCCTGCCCTATCTGGCGCGGCTGAAGACCGCCCTGCGCCTGCCGGTGATCTATGTGACGCATGCGCTGGACGAGGCGAGCCGGCTCGCTGACTCGATGGTGCTGATCGAGGCGGGTCGCGTGCTCGGTTGCGGCACGCTGCCCGAGATCGCGGCGCGCGCCGACCTGCCGCTGGCGCAGCGCGACGATGCCGGCGCGCTGCTGCTGTGCCAGGTGGCGGAGCATGACCCCGGCCGCGAACTGACTCGCCTTGAAGGCGGCGGCGCGAGCTTCTGGGTGCCGCTGATGGATGCGAAGCTGCGGAGCGAATGCCGCATCCGCATTCCGGCCCGTGAGGTTATCCTGGCCAGCAGACCTCCCGATGCGATCAGCCTGCACAACGTCGTTCCTGGGACGGTGCGCCGGATCGTCGCGCAAGCGGCTCGGCGCTCGGTGGTGGTGGAGATCGCATTGCCGAGCGGCGCCTTGTTGGCCCGGGTCACGCCCGACGCCATCATCCGGCTCGGGCTGTCGCCGGGCGGCCCAGTGCTGGCGCTGATCAAGTCCACCTCGATCGAGGTGCTGGGGGCTGAGTAGCCTGTCGTCGCGCGGCGCGCAGCGGTGGCCGGGCTGACCCCACGCGCATCGGGACCGGGCGGTGGTCCCCACGTTGTTGGGGTGCACCGGATCTGGCGACGTGCCGGAACGATCGCCGATCAGGCGATCGTCCAGCGCCTCGAACCGCGGCGAAAGACGCAATAACCCGGACAGCGCCTTCGGGTCCGGCAACGCCGACGCGACCGGCGCAAATCTGGTCGCCGTTGCGGACACGGCCGTTCCCGCAACGGATCTTGATCAACAGCGGCGGCGTTTGACCGAGATCAAGGCTATAGCCGGCGCGGTTGTGCCGCTGAATCAGGTACAGTAGATACCATAATATGCGCCGCTCAGGCATGGAGGATCAACGGTGACCCTTTCCCGCACCGGTTTGCGCTCGATGCCGTTCCTGGCAACGGGATTTCGCCCGTTTTTCCTGGCCGCGGCCTCGTGGTCGGCCGTCGCGCTGATTTTGTGGATGGCTGTGCTGGCCGGAGCCATCGAACTTCCCAGCCGATTCGATCCGCTGAGCTGGCACATCCATGAAATGTTGTTCGGCTTCGTCCTGGCAGGGATCGGTGGATTCCTCCTGACGGCGGTTCCCAACTGGACTGGCCGTGCGCCGGTTGCGGGCCTGCCGCTGGCGCTGCTGCTGGCACTGTGGATGGCGGGACGCGCCGCCTGCCTGGTCTCCGCGATGCTGCCCGCCTGGCTTGGCGTGGCGGTCGATCTGAGCTTCGCGGTGGCGCTGGAGGCGGTTATCGCACGCGAGCTGTTCGCTGCCGGCAACCGGCGCAACTATCCGCTGCTGGCTCCGCTGGCGGTGCTGATCGTCGCCAACCTGCTGATGCACCTGCAGGCGGTGGGGCTGGCCAGGACCGGCGATCTCGGCTGGCGACTCGGCGTGGCCGGCGTCCTGGTGCTGATTTCGGTTATCGGCGGGCGGATCGTGCCGGCCTTCACGCGCAACTGGCTGGGGTCGCGCGGGGTGGTGGCGACCATGCCGGAACGCGTGGCGCTGGACCGCGTGGCGCTCGGCGTTCTGCATGCCGGGTTGTTCGCCTGGGTGTTCCTGCCGGCGGTGCCGGCGGTTGGCGTGCTGCTGCTGGCCGGCGCCGCCCTGCAATTCTGGCGGTTGGCACGGTGGGGCGGAGTGGCGACCACCGGCAACGTCCTGCTGGCCGTCCTGCATGTCGGCTATCTGTGGCTGCCGGTCGGCATCGGCTTGCTCGGGCTGTCGCTGCTGGTTCCGGCCGCGCCGCCGGCCGCGGCGATCCACGCGCTGACCGGCGGCGCGTTCGGCACCATGCTGCTGGCGGTGATGACGCGCGCGACGCTGGGCCACACGGGCCGCGCGCTGCACGCCGACGGCGCGACCGTCGCGATCTACGCGCTGGTCACTGCCGCCGCGCTGCTGCGCATCGCCGCCGCGTGGCCCAGCGCGCCGGCGATGGACCTGCTGGAGGCGGCCGCCGCCGCCTGGGTCGCCGCTTTCGCCCTGTTCGTCGCCCATTACGGTCCGATGCTGCTGGGCGAATCTCTCTCACATGACAGCGGGACAGAATCGGGCAAGGGGCGGTCGCCGCCGAGGGCGGGGTGAGGCCGTTGGGTGAGGGAGTTGGGGTCCGCCCGACACTGCGCTAACTCCCGCCGACCAACCCGAGGAGTGCGACATGAAGGCCATGGTGTGCGAGGCGTTCGGCGGCCCGGAGGTGCTGGCACTGCGCGACGTCCCCGACCCGCCGCCGCCCGGCCCGGGCGAGATCGCCGTGCGCATCCGCGCCCGCGGCGTGCAGTACGTGGACGTGCTGATGCTTGCCGGCAAATACCAGTTCCGCCCGGAGCCGCCGTTCATTCCCGGCGGCGAGGCAGCGGGCGAGGTAGTCGCCGTCGGACCGGACGTAACCGCGTTCAAGCCGGGCGACCGGGTGATGAGCCGCCACACCCTGGGGGCCTGCGCCGAACTCGGCAATGCCCGCGCGGCGCTGTGCGACATGGTGCCCGACGGCATGGGCCTGGAAGCCGCCGGTGTATTCCGCGGCGCCTACAGCACCGCCTATCATGCCCTGCTGCAACGCGGCCGGATGCAGGCTGGCGAATGGGTGCTGGTGCATGGTGCCGCCGGCGGCATCGGCATCGCCGCCATCCAGTTGGCCAAGGCGTTCGGCGCGAAGGTCATCGCCACCGCCAGCACGGACGAAAAACGCGCGGCGTGCATCGAGGAAGGCGCCGATCACGCGATCGCCTATGCCGGTGGGTTCCTCGACCAGGTGAAGCAGTTCACCGGCGGCCGTGGCGCGGACATCGCCTACGACCCGATCGGCGCGCAGGTCACCGATGAATCGCTGCGCTGTCTGGCCTGGGGTGGCCGCCTGCTGATCCTGGGGTTCCTCGGCGGCGGCCCGGCCAACATCCGCAGCAACTACCTGCTGATCAAGGGCATCGACGCGATCGGCGTCCGCATCGGCGGCCTGAACGAGGCCGCGCCGGAACTGGCGATTGCCAACATGCGGGAGCTGACCAGGCTGGCGGCGGCCGGAAAACTGCGGCCGCGCATCTCACACCGGTTTCCGCTGGAGCGCGCCGCGGAGGCATTGCAGGCGGTGATCGACCGCACGGTGATCGGCAAGGCGGTGTTGGTGAGTTGAGGCCGCCGGGCGCGCCGACGTCATCGGGTGATTTGTGCGAAGCTCCTTATCGCTCGACGTAGAAAGAACCCCGTAGGGCATGACCGACACCGTCGGCGACTTCACCTTCTGTCTGCTCGTCGATGCGGGCATCGCCGGAGGCATGCGCGTGCTCGACATCGGCTGCGGCACCGGGGGTGTGGCGCTGCTGGTCGGTAACCTGGTCGGCGCGCAAGGGGCGGTGGTCGGCGTGGACCCGGACGCAGATTCGCTCGCCACAGCGCGGGACCGCGCATGCGAGCGCCACCGGCCGAACGTGACCTTTGCGTAGGGCGATTTCGAGGCGCTTCCACCCGGCATCGGCGTATTCGACGCTGTCGTCGGGCGGCGGGTGCGCATGTACCTGCCCGACGCCGTGCATGCCGTCTGACCGCTCGCCCGCAGCGTGCTGCCCGACGGGCTCATCATCTTTCAGGAACACGACTCGACAATGGTGCCGGCCAGCTTGACGCCCATGCCGCCCCATCAGCGCGTTCGGCAGTGGATTTGGCAGACGGTCGAACGAGAGGGCGCCAACATCCATATCGGGTTCGGTCTGTATTCGGCGCTGGCGGAAGCAGGACGCTCGGTGATGCACGTGCGGGCGGAAGCAATCGTGCAGACGCCCGGCGCGCGCCACGATATCGGCGCCATCGATCGCGCCATTCTGCCGCGCATTGTGCAGCAAGGCGTCGCCACCGAGGACGAGGCCGGCATCGACACGCTCGGCCGGCGGCTCGACGAGGAACGCATGAGCACGAACGGGACCTATGTTGGCGACATGAAGTTTGGCGCCTGAGCGCGAAAGCCGGGCCAGGTCCGCTCGCCACGCAATTGCGTCATCAGGCGTTCAAGAGCGCGCGGGCGGCAATCGGCGGCTATGTCGTGTAGTAGCATAGAATCGATGGACTGGCGGGCCACGAACGATGATGATGAGCACTATTTCTACGCTATAGCCCTCTGAACATACCTGTAGCACCCCACCATCTCGAAGCCGCTAATACAATGGGAGTTCTCCCGGCTCTGCCGGGAAGGCAGTAGGAGTTTGACGTTTCCGGGAGTATTCCCGGGCTGTCCATCGAGGAAACTCCGGCACGTGAGCCGCCAAAGCACACGCACATGGAGTTCCACCGATGGACGAGCACGAAAGCCTAAATCACAGCAGGTGGGAGTACAAATACCACGTTGTTTTCATTCCCAAGTGTCGAAGAAAGACGTTGTATGTCCAGTTGCGGCGATACCTTGGGGAGGTGTTCCGAAAGCTGGCCGAGCAGAAGGAGAGCCGGATCGACGAGGGGCACTTGATGCCCGACCATGTTCACATGATGATCTCGATCCCGCCGAAGTATGCCGTCTCGCAGGTGATTGGCTTCATCAAGGGGAAGAGCGCATACATTTGGCACGAGTGTATGGGGAGAACCGGCGGAATTTCGTTGGTCAGAGCTTCTGGGCGCGAGGATATTTCGTATCGACTGTCGGGCGCGACGAAGAGGTGATCCGGAACTACATCAGGAACCAGGAGCAGGAGGACGAGCGTCTGGAGCAGATGAACCTCTGGCGCTAACGGCCACTTCAGTGGCCGCATAAATCCGGGGTCGCGTCAGCGCCCCCGATAGCCGCTTTCAGCGGCTCACAACTCCTGGGGCCGCGTCAGCGACCCCCGGCCGCTTTGAGCGGCCAACATTCTAAAGCCCCCGGCTCTGCCGGGGGATACCTACTTGTACCCCAGCGCTTTCGTAATATTTCATCAGAAAAGGGTAAGTCCGGCCAGTCCCAGTGTCACCAGCTTCGGTGCTTCGAGCGCGTCCCGCGGGGTTGAAACCATACCACATTCCATTGGGCAGCCGGACGGCGGCGGTCGCCTGGGTCACGGCGAATATAGACCTTCGTGCCCACCCTGACAGCGGAAAAGCAAGACAACGGCGGGCAGCACTGGCTACACCAGCGCCACCGGCCGCACCGGGCTGCCCGTTGCGCCGCGGAACTTCGTCGCCAGCAGGATGAAGCAGAACCGCGTCAACCCGTCGCGCGCCAGTTCGTCCAGTGCGAGGTTCTCGATCAGGTACACGCCGGCCTCGGCCAGCGCGTGCTGGTGTACCGGCATCGACAAACCGCGATCCGGGTTGGGCAGCACTTCCACCGCCATGTTGTCGCAGCCGATCGCCACCACGCCCTGTTGCGTCAGCCAGCGCGCGGCGGGCGCGTCGATGCCCGGCTCTCCGGCGAGGTAGCGCGCGTTGTCGGTGCCGAAATAGCGGCCCCAGCCGGTGCGGATCAGCACGATGTCGCCTGGTTCGATCGCCAGCTTCGCCGCATCGGCGGCGCGCGCCAGTTCGTCCGGCGTGACGACGCGCCCGGGATCGAGGTGCGCTGCGCCGTCCAGCCCCGCCACGTCGAGCAACACGCCGCGCGTGATCATCGGCGGTGCATGCTCGATGCCGAGCTTTTCCAGCCCCCAGTCGGTCACCGTATCGGCGGCGGACAAGCCGTTATACAGCCGGTCGCCCTTCGAGAAATGCCCGAGCGCGTCGATATGCGTGCCGACATGCGCGGTCATCTCGATGCGCTCGACATTGGCGCCGGCGTCGTTGGTGGCACCGGTCAGGCGGCGGCGCCTGATGCTGTCGCGCCAGGTCGCCCACATCGACAGCAGGAACGGCGTCTGGTTCGGCACCAGGAACGGCGCGCCCATGCCGATTTCATGGCTGACGTCATAGACGCGGCCCTCGCGCACGGATCGCAGCGCCGCCAGGCGCTTTTCCACGGTCAGCAGGTTGCCGGCGCCGATCTGGTCGGCGGCGCCCCAACGCGAATGGTCATGCACCGTCATGCTCATGCTTGCCTCCCTCCTGCGACAGCGCCGCCGGCGCGGCGGCTGTACCGCCCATGGCGATCGCCGCGCCCCGCATCCGCGGACTATGACGCGGCGGCGCGCCGTGGCACAACCGGTGCATTTTGGCCGGGCCCGACATTGATGGGCGAGGCCGTTCAGTCCAGCGGTCGGATTGGCTGTCCCCGGGTTATCGTATCGCAGCCCAGTGGGGTCGCGAGAAACCCCATGACGTGGAAAACGCCGCGATGGGGCGATCCCGTATAACCCCGATTCCGCAGCATCGCTTCAAGCGCGTCGAGCAACCGGAGGTCGCGTCGCCCAATCGCGGGGTTTGCTTCGATCGCAAGGCAGCGTTCGCAGGCGTCCTGAATGCGCAAACGCAACGTGCCGACGGCGATCTGCCGGGTCCCGGGAAAGCTGTCGGCCCAGGCGAGCTCGGAAAACGGCTGGCCGTCGTCATACCATACATTCATGCGGAACCGTTCCGGATCGATTGACCAACCGGTCTCGGTCTCCAGCGCGCGGACGGAGGCCAGGTTCAGGAACGATACGGTCGGTCCATAGACATGCGGATTGGTGTCAACGAGATTATAGGCGCCCTTGGTATCCAGCGGCGCCACGTCTGCCTCACCGAGTGCGGCCGCGACCTTCCCGAGCCAGCGTCGGTCGAGTTCAGCCGCCGACCCGGAAGCTTCATGTCCATCGCGGAACTCTGGGGTTTGCGCGGCCATCTCCGGCGTGTTCATGCAGACACGAAAGTGGACCTTGGGCGCCCAGACATCCGGCTGGTCGGACCTGCGCTTGATGGCGAAGCGGCGATCGCCTTGCACGCCGACCGCCGTGTCGATGATGAGGGCGTCGGGACGCCGGCCCCGTGCTCCCTTGACCGGGAACGTCATGACCTCCTTCACCACGGCATCAGTCACAACGCCACCTCACTCATCTGGTACTGCTCTTTTTTCACGCGATCCTGCGCCACCGGCGCAGCGCGATCAGTGCCCAGACCGCTTCCACCAGTCCGAATGGCCATGCGCCTTGCAGGAAACCATAGGTGGACCCCAGCACGCACGAGCCGGCGAATGCCAGGACGAACCAATGGCTCTTCTCTTCGAGTGCATAACAGACCAGCATCGCCGAGACGGCAAACAAGCCGAAGGTGGTAAGCAAATCCACGTCCATGCACCCGTCTTGCAGGCATCGGCTGCGGTTCACCGGTTCGCCGGTGTACCATCGGCCGACGCTACACGCACGAATAAAACCGACGGCCCGACGCCAATCCAGCTTTGGCATCGGGCTCGCGGTATCTCAGCAGCGGGTCGGTCAAGCGCTGGGCATGCTGGCCGCCACCGCCGGTTCCACCGAGCCGGTGCCCAAGTACTGGCTGTGGATCCGGTCGAGGTCCGCTTGCACCAGCGCAGCGGCCGTCGGCGTGCGGCGGTAGAAGAAGAGAATCCAGCCGATGCCCGCAGCGAGATAGACCAGGAACAGGTAGGGGAAGTAGTTCACTGGCGGGTCCGGGACCGGATAGACGCTGCCTACCGCCGGGACCGCCAGCAGCACCAGGGCCGCCACGCAGGCCGCGACGTCGGTTCCCTTCAGTTCGCCAAGCCGCTTCAGGTAAACCGGAGCCGCAACGGTGACGAGGGCATAGGCCACGATGAAGCCGAAGGCGGCGCACGTGCCGACATAGTTGAAGCAGTCGAGCGGCGCCACGCCGCCGATCACGGCGGCCGCCGGCACTGCGAAGGCCAGCAGCGCCATCAACGTGACGGCGACGTGGGGTGTCTCGTTCTTCTCGTGTGACAGTGCCGTCGCAGCGTGGAAGATGCCGTGCCGCCCCATCGCGTAGATGACCCGCCCGCCCGCGTTGACGCAGGAGAGGCAGAGAGCGAAGAAGCTGACCATCGCCCCCAGCGAGAGCGGTACCTGAAGCGCCGGCACGTGTGCGAGCGTCGCCAGCACATTGAGCGGTGCGTCGATCTTGTCGAGGGTGATGGAATAGCCGCGCACCCCCATGACCTCGATGTAGGTGACGAAGACGAAGAACCCGCCGGCGAGGATCAGGCTCAGCATGACGGCCCGCGGGATCGTCTTGAGCGGGTCTTTCGCCTCGTCACCGAACGCCGTCGCGCATTCGAACCCGACGAGGCTGAAAATCGCCACCACGACGCCCAGGCCAACGCTCGACCAGGGCAGCGTGCTGACGGTGAACTGCGCGCGGTCCACGACGAAATGGTGCTGGAACAGTACGATGACGCATAGCAGCAGGATGAACGACACCGAGATGCCTTCCAGGACCAGCATCAACAGGGCCGAGAGCTGGACGTTCTTCCACGCGCAATACCACGCGATCAGGACGCAGACCCCGAACAGCAGGACGAAGGGGAGATGCAGGCCGACCATGCCGAGGAGGGCTTCGGCGAAGATCGACGCGCCGGTCACGCCGGCCATCGAGATGCCGAGATAGGCCCAGATCAACGCCCAGCCGCTGATCGCGCCCGCGGTCACGTTGAGGCCGCGGCAGGTATAGGCATACATCGAGCCGGACGTGGCGGACCGTCGCGCGAACTGGTTGAGGTTGTATGCGACGAACAGCAGCATGACCGTCCCCAGGGCGTAGGACAGCCAGCTCCAGTCCCCGGTGTTCGAGTACATGACCGGGATGATCAGCGCCGCCGTCATGGTCGGCGAGATGAGGGCCACGGCCTGCGCAAGCAATTCGAAGAAGTTGAGGCAGCTTGGCCTCAAGCGTGAGTGTGTCATGGGACAGCCTGCCAGGAATACTCCGGCGTCGGCCCGCGCCGTATCGGGGTGCGGCGCCCCTCCCTGCAAAACTTGTTTTACCTTTCTGCGGGAGAGCCTATATCCTGCGGTGGTCCAGCCAGAACGTCCAGTTTTTATATGCTAGGGGGTCCACCTGCTCCGCCCATGGAGCCTCAACGTCGTCATCCGCCACGGCGGCCGCACCGCGGTCTATCTGCAGGTCGCGCATGCGCTGATCGAGGAGATCCGCCGTGGCAGATTGGCCCCGGGCAGCGCGCTGCCGGGCACGCGGTCGCTCGCCGAAAGCCTCGGGGTCAACCGCAAGACGGTGATCGAAGCCTATGACGAACTGGCTGCACAAGGTTGGGTCAATGCCGGCCGCACGCGCGGCACGTTCGTGTCCGCCGAACTACCGGTACTGAAGGAGCTGAACGGAGAATCGTCGCGCCGCCGGCCGGGACCGATGCCGGACCGTCCGGATTTCCGCATGCTCGGCGCGGCACCGGACATTCCGGCCTTTCTGCCGGAAAGAAACCTGCTGCTGTTCGACGACGGCGCGCCGGACACGCGCCATATGCCGGCCGCCGCGTTCAGCCGTGCTTATCGCTCGGCGCTGACCCAGTCCGCGCAGCATAACCGGCTGGGCTACGGCGACCCACGCGGCACGCTGGCCTTGCGGCAGTCGATTTCCGTCATGCTCAACGTCGAGCGCGGCCTCACGACGACGCCCGACAACATATGCCTGACCCGCGGCAGCCAGATGGCGATCTATCTCACCAGCCGCATCCTCGCCGGACCGCGCGACGCCGTCGTGATGGAGGAGCTGTGCTATCCGCCGGCTCGCGAGGCATTCCGCGCGGTCGGCGCCGAGGTGGTGTCGGTCGGTGTCGGCGAGGACGGGATGCAGATCGATGAACTGGAAGCGACGTGCCGCAAGAAGCGCGTCCGTGTCGTTTATGTTACGCCGCACCACCAGTTCCCGACGACGGTTCTTTTGAAACCGGACAGGCGCTGGCGGCTACTGGCGCTGGCGGAGCAATTCGGTTTCGCCATTGTCGAGGATGATTACGATCATGAATTCCATTTTGTCAGTCAGCCGATGTTGCCGATCGCGAGCTTTGATCCCTGGGGCAAGGTCGTCTATATAGGATCGATGTCGAAACTTCTTGCGCCGAGCCTGCGCCTCGGATACATCGCTGCGCCCAAGGACTTCGTCGATCGTGCTGCCGGCGAGATCATGATGATCGACCGGCAGGGCGACCCGGTCACCGAGTTGGCGATTTCCGAGCTCATTGCCGATGGCGAAATCCACCGCCACACCCGCAAGGCGATGCGGCTTTATGCCGAGCGCCGCCACATGATGGCGCAACTCCTCACCGAGCGTTTTGGTGCGCAGGTGCAATTCACTCTGCCCAATGGCGGGCTCGCGATCTGGGTGAAATTCACCGGCGATATCGACATGGAAGCGCTCGCCGTCGCAGCCCGCGCCAGGGGTGTCAAAATACTCCCCGGCAGTGCCTTCGCGATCACCGATCGATCTGTCCGTGCCGCGCGCCTCGGGTTTGCCAGTCTGAACCCAACCGAGCTTGACAGCGCCATACTGCGGCTGCGGCGCGCACTTGGCGTGGTGGCAACGTAATCGGCGGCGACATGTCGTTATCAGCGGCTGAAGCGGGCCAGGTTCACTAGCTTCGTGCGCCCTGCCAGCATGTCGTCCAGCGAGCCGAACGCGTTCATGTAGTGGCCGTTGAAACCCTTTGCCTCCAGCCGCCGGAACAGGTCGGGGAAATCGAAATCGCCCTCGCCCGGGCGCAGGTGCTGTTCGTGGCCGTTGCGGAAGCAATCGGCCAGCCGGACCTCGGCCACGCGCCCCACCGGCATCGCATCGACGAAGCCGGCCACACCCTCCGGCACCAAATGCGCGTGGTTGGCGGTGAACGACAGGCCGAGCGCAGGCGAGTCGATGCGTTGGTAATACCAGCGCCATTCCTCCAGCGTGTGGGCCAGGTAATGGATCTCGGCGCCGGCCGGCTCCTTGTTGAGATTTTCCAGCAGTAGCAGCGCGCCGTTTGCCTCCGCGCGGGTCGCCATGCGCCGCAGCCGCTCCAGCCCGGCCTGCATGCGCTCCTGCACGTCCGCGGTGAAATGAAATCCGGCATGCACCACGACCCATCCGGCGCCGAGCATCGCCGCTGCGTCGATATAGGCACGCAGGTAGGCGTCGGCGGCCTCCGCCAGCAGCGGCGCGTATTCGGCGACGTTCACCGCCGATGAGGTGTGCAAGCCGAGGTGAACGCCGGCGCGCGCGCAGGCGTCGCGAATTCCCGCGGCCCGCGGTGCATCGAAGCTGGTGAAGGCGTTGGCGCCGGTGTCGAGCTCAACGTCGATGTACCGCACGCCGTGGCGCGCCGCCCAGGCGATCGCGTCCTCCAGCTTCAGCTTGCGGCCGACATCGATGCCGATCCGATCGCGCAGGTCCTGGTTCATGGCGGCGTCCCATTTTGCGTGATTGGCGGACTGCGAGGGCGGTGCCGCGGGAGAGGTTTAGGCCGCGCCTGGCTCCTGTCGGGAATTAACCGACTCAAGTGATGTCGCCGCCGCTGCCGCTTCCGTCCCATGACGACCGGCTCACTCATTTCTGGGCGCTGCCTCAGCCACGCGCCAGCCCGGAGCCGACTGCAACCGGCGCCGGTTCGCCGAGCGTGTGGCGGGTCAGCGTGAGCGACACCGCGGCGCCGATCAACGACAGAACGCCGGCCAGCATGAAAGCGGAGGAAAAACTGCCGGTCGCCTGCACGATATAGCCGGTGACGATCGGCGCCAGCAGGCCGAACACGTTGCCGCCCAGCACCATGAAGGCGAACGCCCGGCCGCTGTCCGCCTGCGAACGCAACAGATCGTTGCACAGCGCCGCATTGGTTGCCGTGGCGGTGCCGCCGAAGCTCACCGGGAAGATGGTCAGGATCACCAACAGCGTCAGCGAGTTGACGAACGGGATTGCCATGCCGAGGGCGGACAGCACGAGGCACGCCACCACGACGATGCGCCTGCCGCCGCTGCGCCTCGTATGCGGCGTGAGGATCCAATCGCCGATCCAGTTGGCGAGGATGATCACCACCGCGCCGGCGAAGAACGGCACCGATGTGAACAGGCCCGATTGCACCAGCGACAAGTGGCGCGCGGTTTGCAAATAGTTGGGCAGCCAGCTCAGGTAGAGATACACCGTGTAAACCCCGCAGCCTTGCGAAATCGCCAGGCCCCACATCGACGGCGAGCGCAGCAGCCCGCGATAGCCGATGCCGCCATGCGCCGTCGTTGCCTCGCCGGCGTGACGCTCCGCCAGGATGCGCCGCCGCTCCTGTTCCGGCAGCCAGCTCGTCTGCTCCGGTGTCGATACGAACGCCAGCCATGCCGCGACCCAGACCAGGCCGATCGCGCCGGTGACGACAAACGACCAGCGCCAAGAAGTCGCGGCGATCAGCCAGGCAACCGCCGGCGCGCTGAGCGCCGGGCCAAGCAGCGTTCCCGCCTGGATGCAGCCGACCGCCAGGCCTCGCTCGGTGGCGGGCGCCCAGTCGCGCACGCTGCGATAGCTGACCGGAAATGTCGGCGCTTCGCCCACGCCCAGACCGAGGCGTGTGAGCAGTAGCGTAACGAATCCGGTTGCGGTGCCGCTGAGCATTTGGGCGATCGACCAGGCGGCGGCGCCGATCGCCGCCATGCGGTGGGCCCCCAGGCTGTCCACCAGCCGGCCGCTGGGCAGCATCATCACCACGTAGGCCCAGAGGAATGACGAGAACAGATAGCCCAGGGCGACCGGTGACAGCGCGAATTCCCGCGCGATCGAGCTGCCGGCGACCGACATATTGATGCGGTCGAGGTAGCAAATCACGTTGAACAAAAATAGCAGAAAATAGATCCAGTATCGCCTGTGGGTCATCGTTTCGTTTCCGTTCCACCGTGGTGTTCGCAGCCATGTCGGCCATGCCGCCGGCCGTTGCAACTTGTATATGCGAATGTTGCGCCGATGGCGATTCCGCGGAGCGTGCGCGCCCGTCCCGCAAGCTGACGTTAGGCAAGCCGGAACGACACGGATCATGCGGCCACGGAGTGCGTCGCTTCACGAACCCTGCCGCTGTGCATATGACCGGCTCAGATCCCGCGCCTACGCTCCCGCCCGCATGCACCGCGGCCATTCTCACGCTGCCCCAGCGAGCCACGATCGCGCTCGATGGCCGCGAGGACGGCTTCCAGCGAAACCCGCGCAACCCCGTCGATCGGCCCGCCCGGTGGCGCCGTGACCGGCACGATGTGCGCGCTGTGGCGCAGCGCCGGCGTTGTGCCGAACAGCGCGTAGGCGCGGGTGCCGACCGCGGCGGCCATGTTCATCATTCCGGTATCGTTGCCGACATAGAATGCCGCTTCGGCCAGCAGCGCGGCCGTCTCCGCCAGGTGCCAACCGAGCGCCGGCACAACGCGCGCGGCATCGCCGGCCAGCGCGGCGCAGATCTCCCGCCGCTGGGGTTCCTCGCCCGGACCGCCGACCAGCGCCAGGCCTGGCCAGCCCGCATCGATCAGCGCGCGTGCCAGGGCGCCAAAGCGCGCCGCGCCCCATTGCCGCGTCTGCTCCGAACTGCCGATGCCGAGCACCACGAACGGCCGCGCCACATCCTGCAATCGCCGCAGCACCGTCAGCCGTGCCGCCGGCGCGACCGCCAGGCGTGGCTCCGTCTCGTCCATCGCTATGTTCGCGGCCGTAAGGAACAAGCTGGCACGCTGCAGCGGCCGGTTTTGCCGCCAGAGCGCCGTCGTCAAATGTGGTCCGCGATTGAGGAACCAGCGCTGCACCCCGATCCCATAGCCCTGGCGCAAGGGAATGCCCGCCGCCAACGTGGCGAAAGCCAGCGTCGCGCTGTTGTGCAGCAGCACCGCGGCGTCGAAGCGCCCGGCGCGCAGCGTGCGGATCAGCCGCCACAGCCCGAGCACCCCGTCATGCGCGCCGGTCGCGCCCTTGGGGTTGCGATCCACCCAGATGATCTCACGCACGGTGTCCTCGGCGGCGAGGATTTCGTCGGCACGCGAGCGCGGCTTGGCGAGCAGCGTGACCGGCCCGCCGGCGTGACGCGCCAGCGCGCGGATATGCGGCAGGTGCCAGACCATGTCGCCGATGCCGGGCAACGGCTGCACGACCAGCAGGCGATGCGGCCTGGCGTTCACAGCCGCGCGCGGATCATGCCGAACGCATGCGCCACCGTCGCCGCGCGGATCGCCGTGCGGTCGCCGGGAAAGACCCGGCTCTCACTGGCAACGTCGTCGCCACGCCGGGCGAGGCCGAAGCATACCAGGCCCACCGGCTTTTCCGCGCTGCCGCCGCCCGGGCCGGCGACGCCGGTCACCGACACCGCGATGCCGGCGCGCGAACGGGCCAACGCGCCCTCGGCCATGGCGCGCGCGACTGCCTCGCTGACCGCGCCGTGACGGGCGATCAGTTCGGCGGGGACGCCGACGAGCTCGGTCTTGGACTCGTTCGAATAAGCAACGAAACCCCGATCCACCACGTCGGACGAACCGGCGATGGCGGTCAGCGCCGCGACGATCAGTCCTCCGGTGCAGCTTTCGGCGGTGGCGAGCATGACCCCGCGCGCGCGGCAGGCATCGAGCAGCGCGGCGGCTTCGTCGAGCAGGGCAGGGGAGAGCATACGGGGTGCCTTAGAACGGGGCGGGCCAGCGTACGGTGTCATCGCGAGCGGAGCGAAGCAATCCTTTGAGTGGGCCGGGGTAAAGTGCTCCCCCTCCCTCAAGGGGAGGGGGTGTATATTTCGCTGTCCCGACATCCAACGCGCTCGGTCTAATACCCGATCGCCGCGCCGGCCGGGCGGCGCGCATCGTTGGCGCCGTAATAGAAGCCCGGCCGCAGCGCGCCCGCGGCGTCGCTGCCCGAAGCTGCCGCGCCCTCGCCGGTCGCATGCGGCGGCCCCACCTCGATCAACGCCACCGCGCCCCAGGGCGCCTGTTCGACGATCCGGTAGCCCATCGCGCGCAGCAGCGCCTGCGTGTCGGGCGACAATGCGTAAGGCTCGGCAAATATTTCGTCCGGCAGCCATTGGTGGTGGAAGCGCGGCGCGTCCACCGCCTGCTGCGGCGCCATGCCGTAGTCCAGGATGTTCAGCGCGGTCTCCAGCGTGATGGTGATAATGCGCGCGCCGCCCGGCGAACCGAGCACCAGGAACACCTGCCCGTGGCGCAGCACCACGGTCGGCGCCATCGACGACAGCGGACGCTTGCCCGGCGCGATGGCGTTGGCCTCGCCCTGCACCAGGCCGAACATGTTCGCTGCGCCGGGCTTGCTGGTGAAGTCGTCCATCTCGTCGTTCAGCAGGAACCCAGTGTCGCCGGCGATCACGCCGGCGCCGAAATAGCCGTTGATGGTATAGGTCACCGCAACCGCGTTGCCGGCCTTGTCGATCACCGAATAATGCGTCGTTTCGGTGCGTTCGTGCGCCGCCGTGCCCGGCGTCAGCGTGCGCGACGGAGTCGCGCGGTCGCCGATCCGCGCACGGATCGCCGCGGCGTGCTTCGCCGACAACAGCCGCGCCACCGGGTTGGTCACGAAAGCCGGATCGCCAAGCGTGGTGTTGCGGTCGAAATAGGCGTGCCGCATCGCCTCCACCATCACGTGCACCGCCGCCGCCGAATGGAACCCCAGCGCGCGCATGTCGTAGCCCGCGAGCACGTGCAGGATCTCGCACAGCGTGACCCCGCCGGAGGAAGGCGGTGGCGCGGAAAGGAAGCGAAACCCGCGATAGGTGCAGGACAGCGGCGCGGATTGCGTCACGCGATAGGCGGCGAAATCGGCCGCGGTGATGATGCCGCCGCCGGCGCGCGACGCAGTCTCGGCCTCGCGCGGAATGCGACCGCGATAGAACGCGTCCGGGCCGTGGTCGGCGATCGCCTGCAGCGTGGCGGCGAGTTCCGGCTGCACCAGCCGGTCGCCCGGCCGCAGCGGCGATCCGTCGGCGTGCAGAAAGATCCGCGCGACATTCGGCGCGCGCCGGAACGTTGCCGTGGCGTGCCGCAGAATGTCGGTGTCGAAGCGGGTCAGCACGAAGCCGCGCCGCGCCAGCCGGATCGCCGGCGCCATCACGACGGATCGCGGCAGCGTGCCGTACTGCGTCAGCGCGGTGTCGAGCCCCAGCACCGTGCCGGGCACCGCGACCGCGCGCCAGCCATGCAGGCTGGCGCCGCGCACCACGTTGCCCCGCGCGTCCAGATACATGCCGGGCGTGGCGGCGGCCGGCGCGGTCTCGCGGAAATTGAGGAAGACATTCCGCCCGTCCGCCAGATGCGCGACCATGAAGCCGCCGCCGCCAATATTGCCGCAGCACGGATTCACCACCGCCTCGGCGTAGCCAACCGCAACCGCCGCGTCGATCGCGTTGCCGCCCTGCTTCAGGATGCCGACGCCCACTTCCGACGCCAGCCGTTGCGCCGAGACGACCATGCCGTTGGCCGCCTCCACCGCCGGCAGCGTCGCCGCCTGGACGCTCGGCCCCAGCAGCAGTAGCACCCACGGGAGAAACGTCCGCCAGCGAGTCACCGCAAGGAGCCTAGGTCATGACGCACGGCATGGTCTGCGCCGCGCAACCGGAAGCGGTCGAGGCCGGCATCGACGTCATGCGGGCCGGCGGCAACGTGGTGGATGCGGCGATCGGTGCCGCGCTGGTGCAGACCGCGGTGGATCCGCAGATGTGCGGCATTGCCGGCATGGGCTGCCTGCACCTCTATCTGCCGGCGCGCGGCGTCCACACCACGATCGATTTTCATGCCCGTTCGCCGGCGGCGACGCGGACCGACATGTGGCAGGACCTGATCGTGCGCGAGGCGGACGACGGCTGGGGCTTCATCCTGCAAGGCCGGGTCAACGAAATCGGCTACCAGTCGATCGCCACCCCGATGACACTGCGCGCGTTCGATGCCGCGTTGTCCCGGTTTGGCACCCGCGGCCTGGGCGACCTGTTGCAACCCGCCATCGCCTATTGCGAGGAAGGCTTCCTGGTGCGGCCGCATGTCAGCGAGTTCTGGCATCATCCCCCTCGTGCCGGGCGGGCCGGCAATATCGGCATCGTCACGCGGTTTCCCGCGACCAGGAAGATCTACACCAAACCCGACGGACATCCCTATGCCGTGGGCGAGTCGCTGCGCAATCCCGATATGGGCCGCACCTACCGCCGCCTCGCCAGCCACGGCGCCGAGGATTTTTATGCCGGCGAGATCGCCGCCCGGATCGCCGCCGACATGGCGGACCATGCCGGTCTGCTCTCGCTGGACGACCTCGCCGGCTGTGCACCGGAGGAGAATCCGCCGCTCTGGGGCAGCTATCGCTTCTACCGCATAGCCACCAACAACCCGCCCGGCGGCGGCATCCAACTGATCGAGATGCTGAACATCCTTGAGCAATTCGACCTGCGCGCGCTGGGGCACAACTCGCCGGAGTATATCCGCGTGGTGGCCGAGGCGATGAAGATCGCCACCGTGGACAAGGATGCCAAGGTCGGCGATCCGCGCTTCCTGCGCGTGCCGGTCGATGTGCTGGCCTCGAAGGACTATGCGGCGCGCATGGCGGAACGCATCAGGCGGGGGGAAAAAACCCACGTGCCGCGCTTCGACGGCGGCGGCGCGGAGAGCAAGCACACGACGCATCTGTGTGTGGTCGATGCCGAGGGGAATGCGGTGACACTGACGCACACGCTGGGGCAGCCGTCCGGCGTGGTCACCGAAGGGCTGGGGTTCATGTACAACGGCGCCATGGCGGTGTTCGATCCGCGGCCGGGGCATCCCGGATCGCTGGAGCCGGGCAAGGCGCGGTTCTCGGCGCTGTCGCCAACGATGGTGTTCGCGGGGGAAAAACTGTTCCTGGTGCTGGGGGCGCCGGGCGCGACCTACATCACCATGGGGAATCTCCAGGCGATGCTGAACGCGATCGAGTTCGGCATGGACGCGCAGCAGGCGGTGTCGGCGCCGCGCTTCGCCGCGGTGTCGGACACGATCGAGCTGTCGAACCGGATTCCGCGGGCGACGGAACGGGCGTTGCAGGCAAGGGGCTATGCCACGCTCCGTCACGCGCAGAGCTACGAGTTCGCCCGGGTGCACGCGATCCGTTGCGTCGATGGCCGGCTGGATGGCGGCGCCGATCCGGCGAGCGGCGGCCTGGCGATGACGGTCTAATACCCGCGATCGGTGGAGCGCGAGTCACGCGGCGAATTCGTAGTTTCGCTACATGGTGAGCCTGCCTTTCAGTAGATTGTTGCGTGGAAGGCTTAAGTCCGACAGGCTCCTAGCGGGTGACCGGCTCATCCCCACATTGTGCACGGCACGACGTACGAAGCTCTCCGCGAAGTCAGCCCCCTGCTCGGCTCGCGGAGCGGCCTGACTACTGCAGAAAATCCAATGGCAGACGTCGCGGCCAAGCTCGCCGAGCTGATCGCCCCGTAGCTCCATTGCCGGAGTGGCTGTCCCACGTCGCACAAGCCTTGACTTATGCAGCAAACGCCAGCGGGGGCTTGTGTGCCGCCCGGGACCTGAAGGTCCGCTCCCCACACAACCGGCGATAGCAGTGTCCACTGGCATGAATCGCCGCATCCGACCCCTTGCACCCATTCAACCTGACCAACACCCACGCCGCGCTCCTCGCAACGACAGCTTGGGGCGGACCGCGCTGCGCTTCTCCGCCCTACGCCGGCGCACCCCACGCTTCCCCTGCCTCGGCCAGCACGCGGCGCGCCCGGGCGTAGTCCTCGGTCGCTACCACCAGCCGGCGCGGGATGGCGCCGATGCTGCCCTCCACCGCGCTCATGTGCTGGTCGAGCAACATCGATTCGATGCCGGCATCCGCCAGCAGCGCCGTCAGGAACGACAGCCGCACCGGGTCGTTGGAGGTAGCGACGACTCGCATGCCGCCATCGTGCCGGCACCCGCGCGGCAATGGCAACTGTGGCGGCCGGGCCGGCCCGCGGTCCACATGGTTCGAAGCGGCAGCCCTGATGCCGCGAGCGCACGCTGAACATCAAGACTCCATCGCTGGGGGAGTCCCGATTGTCCCGGCCGGTAAAAGTATCGCGCCGCCCGCCGCATTGCGGCCTGCATTGCGGCCTTGGCGCGGACGCCGCCGCCTTCCATAATGCCGCAATGAATGATGCCGAATCGCCCGGCAGTCCGTCCCCCGCGCTGGAGGACACGCTCGCCGCCTGGGACGACCATCTCGCCGGCCTGGAGAAGCAGGCGGGGCAGGTGCTGCGCGCCGCCCGGCGTTTGCGCAAGGTGGCGCGGGAGGGTGCGGTGGCCGGCTTTCCCGCCGCCATCGCCGACTTGCAGGACACCGCCGCGAAGCTGCAAACCGCGGCGAGCCAGTCCACCGCCGCGCCGGACATCGACCTGCCGGCCGCCTTCGCCAGCGGCAGCTTCCTCGACGAGCTGTCGCGCGCCGCCGCCGCTTCCGGCGTCACCCTGGTGCAGCGCGACGGCCGCGTCAGCGTCTATCCACTCGCGTTGCGGCTGGAGGCGCGCACCCTGGCCGTGCGGATCGGCCGCAAGCTGGAACGCCGCATCCGGCCGAGCTTTCTGGCCCGCCATCTGCGCGCCCTGCAGCAGCGGCCGAACCGCTTCAACGCCCGCAGTTTCCTCGACCGCCTGTTCCGCGCCTATGTCGTGCTCGCCGCCGCCCGCGCCCCGGATTGGCAGCCCACCCGCCCCGGCGAGGGCCCGCTCGTCCCCTTCGCCGACCTGCACGAGTTGCTCACGCTCATGCCGGTCGCCGCGGCGGACTATCCGCTGGAGGAGTTTCTCGTCGATCTGCTGCAACTGGACCGCCAGCCGGACGCGCGCACCGGGCGCGGCCACCGCTTCCTGCTGGGCGGCTCGACCGGAACCAAGGGACCCAAGCGGCTCTCGGCGTTCGACGAGATCGGCGCCCAGCACGACTACTACGCCATCCGGTTCGTTGCGGAGTAGCGCGCGATGGACGTGATCGACGTCCAGGCCCTGCCGACCGAGCGGTGGCTGCACGTCATCGAACCGGAATATTTCGCCGAATACCTCCCGGCCGGCGGGGCGGCGGCGAAATTCGTCATTGCCGACGAGGCCGCGTTCGCCCGCCTGCGCCACGCCGCCGCGGCGCTGGCACAACGCCACGTCATGCTGCCGCTGCATGTCAGCGCCGGCGCCGTGCGGCTGCACATGCTGCAGGACGTGGTCTTCGCCATCACCCGCGCGCTGCCGTGGGACGCATTGCTCCAGCGCTATATCGAGGACCTGTTCGCCCGCAACGGCTATCCCTGGCCACGTTCCGGCACCGCCCTGACGATGTCCGAACTCGCCCGGGAATTCGGCATCGCGCCCAATCTGCTGGCGCGCAGCCGCGACCAGTGGCTCAGCCGCGACCTGTGGGACGACGCCCATCTGGCACAGGATTTCCGCGCCGCGATGCTGCGCCTGTGCCTGGCGCGGCTGGAGCCGGAGGCCGGCACGACCGAGTCGCCGGTGCTGCAATGGCTGCGCGGAGAAAAAATCGGGCTGCCGCTGCTGCGCCAGTACGACATCGCCGCCCGCATCAGCCGCACCAACGCGCGGGCCATGCTGATCTCGCTCTGCCATTTTGTGCGCAAGGCCGGGAGCAATGGGCTGCTGCTGACGCTCGACCTGCGCCCGGCGCTGCGCGCTGGCACCCCCGGCGAGGCCGGCCCGCGCTACTCGCCCGCCGCGGTGATGGACCTGTACGAGGTGCTGCGCGAGATCATTGACGACATCGAGCATTTGCCCGGCCTGTTTTTGCTCGTGCTGGCCGACCAGACGCTGCTGGTGGGCGACCATCGGCGCACGCTCGATACCTACAAGGCGCTGGAGATGCGCATCTGGCCCGACGTGCGGCCCGGCGACCGGCAGAACCCTCTGGCGCCGCTCGTGACGGTGAGCGGATGAACCTGGAAGCCCGCACCGCCATCGAGGCCCTGCGCGCCGGGGTGCCGAACCGTGCCGCGGTGCGCCTGATGCGCACCGGCGAGTCCGGCATAGAGCAGGCGTTCGACGAACTGCTGGCCGCGACCTGGGCGGAAGGTGCCGCGCCGCGCGGCCTGGGCATCGCCGGCGGTTTCGGCGCCGGCAAGTCGCACATGCTCACCTATCTCGGCGAGGTGGCGCGCACCCATCATTTCGTGGTCAGCCGCGTGGTGGTGAGCAAGGAGACGCCGCTCGCCGATCCCGCCCGCGTGTTCGAGGCGGCGATGCGCGGCGCCGCGCTGCCGGACCGCAACGACGATGCGCTGGGCGGCGCGCTGGCCGCGTTGCGCGCCGCACCGGAGCGGTTCGATGCGCTGGAAGCGGCGGTGCGCGCATCGGACAGCCACCTGGCACCGATCTTCTCCGCGATCCTGTTTCTGCTGCGCCGGCCGGGGCTGTCGCCGGAAATCGCCCGTCGTTGCGAGCGCTTCCTGGCCGGCGGGCGCATGGCCTCCACCGTGTTCCGCCAGGCGCTGGCCGGGGTGGGGGCGCCGCGCATGTTCGATGTGCGCATGCCGGCGGCGGCGGAGTTGGCGGTGCAGCGCATCCGCTTCGGCGCCCTGTTGTTCCATACGGCCGGCTATGCCGGCTGGTGCCTGTTGCTGGACGAAGTGGAGCTGATCGGCCGCTACACGCCGCTGCAGCGCGGCGTTGCCTATGCCTGGCTGGCGACCTGGCTCGGGCTGGAGGGCGCGGTGCCGTTCCCCGGCGTTGCGACGGTGTATGCGATCACCGACGATTTCGTTGCGGCGGTGATCGAGCACCGGCAGGACACCGAGCGCCTGTCGGAACGCCTGCTGCTGAAGGGCCGGGAGCAGGAGTCGCTGATGGCGGTGGTGGCGATCCGGCACATCGAGGATATCGTGCGGCGGCACCGGCTGCCCTTGCCGGGGCTTGAGGAGCTGACGCGCGATTGCCAGCGGCTGCGCGAGATCTACCAGGCGGCGTACGACTGGCCGGCGCCCGAACTGCAACCGGGCGAGCGCACCGCCACGCGCACCATGCGGCAATACATCAAGGGCTGGATCACTCAGTGGGACATGCGGCGCCTGGGCGACGCCGGCGGGGCGATCGTGGAAGAGACGGTGCGCAGCAATTACGAAGAGGACGAGGGGCTGGCGGCGCCGCATTCCGGGGCGGACGACGAGTCGGGGTGAACCGCCGATCCGCAATGAGTAGTCCCCCTCCCCTTGCGGGACGGGGCGGGGGAAGCGGTCCTTGCCGCCACCGATCCGTCATTCATTGCGTTACGCCAAAGCTCGCGGGACCATATGACCGGTTTGAGCAGGCTGCCGCCCGATGAACGGCTTCATCTCCTACGCGCATGACGACTACCGTCTGTTCCGGGAGTTCCGGAAGAATCTGCGCGCGGTCGAGCGCGCCTTCGAGATCGGCTTCTGGGCCGATACCAGCATCAATGCCGGCTATCGCTGGGATGACGAAATCCGCGGGCATATCGATGCCGCGGAGATGTTCCTCCTGCTGTTGAGTCCGGCGTTTTTCGCCAGCGACTACATCTGGGAGAAGGAACTTCCGGCGATCCGGGCACGACACGTCAAGGTCGCTACGGTCCTGGTCCTGCCGGTTGTGCTGAGACCGTGCTACTGGCAGCTTGTCGGCGCGGACCGCCAGGCGGTGCCGACGATTGACGGATCGCTGAAGCCGATCGTCGAATGGCACCCGCAAAGCCGCGGCCACGAGCAGGCGCGCGCCGCGATCGCCGATACGATCGAGGCGTTCTACGGCCGTCCGCCCAAGCATATCGACGTGTAGGCGCACGCATGCTCCCCGCACTGCCCCCCGGCCGCCAGCAGGAGAACGAGCTCAAGGAGCATGTCGCCGACCTGGTTGCCGAGCTGGGCGAGCTGCGAACGATGCTGCGCTCGATCAACGAGCCTGACTTGCACGGCCGCCTTGAGCGTCTGGTTGCCGTCGGTCCCCATCTGGCGGCGGCGCATGGCGGGACGCCCGGGCCCGACATCGCCGACGCATTGTCCGGGCTGCTGACCGCCGCCCGGGTGTTGGCCGTGCCGGCGCGCGATCCCGAATTCGGCGAGATCCCGGCTCTGGAGCAGGTGCGCAAGGCCAGGCGCCTGATTATCGGTGCCGCCGACGATGCGCTGAAATCCGCCGAGGCGCTCGGCTGGCATCCCACGCGAGACCCCTTCCCGCACGAACTCGCCGTGCCGGTCGCGCGCGCGGAACATGCGACGAAGCTGCGTGCGGTGGAACAGCGCCTCGATGGCGTGGTGCAGCGGCTGGACGCGCTGGAGGAGGCGAAGCACCAACCCACCAGCTTCGTGCAGCAGACCGGCCTGCTCAATCTCTATGTCGGCGCGATGCGCGTCGAGGTCGATCTGGCGCGGCTGCAACTGACGGTCGGCGAGCACACCATCGACCTGGGCGCGCTGGCCCGCGCGACCGAGGCGATGGGCGAACTGACCGGCAATTTCGTCGCCACGGTGCAAGCCTGGGCGTCCCGCGTGTCGGAGGCGGTGGCGCGCGGTGCGGAGGCGGTGCGGATCAGTGTGCGCCGTCTCGCGACCGGGGTACGGACGTTCGCCAGGATGATCCTGCGCGAGGCGCGCCCGCCGCGACCTCCGCCGCTGGCGTTTCCGGTGCCCGAGATGGTGCTGATCCCCGCGGGCCGCTTCGTGATGGGCGTGCCGGAGGCCGAGTCGGAGCAGGAAAAAATCGACGACGGTGATGCCCGCCCGCTGCACACGGTCACCATTGCGCACCCGTTCCGGCTGGGCAAGTATCCGGTGACGCGGGGCGAGTACGCGGCGTTCGTCGAGGCCGCCGGCTACGACAAGGACGGCGGCCAGTGGCGCGATCCGGGCTTTCCGCAGACCGATCGCGACCCTGTCGTCAACGTCAGCGCCGAGGATGCCGAGGCCTACGCGGCGTGGCTGAACCAGATGGCCGGGCCGGGCTGGCGCCTGCCGAGCGAGGCGGAATGGGAGTACGCGGCACGCGCCGGCACGACCACGGCACGTTACTGGGGTAACAGCTTTCGTCAGGCCGGCCGCTATGCCCATGCGGCGGGACGCGGCGTGCGCGGGACGGCGCCGGTTGGTGGCAAACTACCAAACGCCTTTGGTCTGCACGACATGCTGGGCAACGTGTGGGAATGGACCGCGGATTCCTGGCACGACAGCTACGATGGTGCGCCGGAGGACGGCTCGGTGTGGACAACCGGAGGTAGTATCGCTCGGCGGGTTCTGCGCGGCGGTTCGTGGAACGGCGATCCTAGGGACGTCCGCGCCGGCTTCCGCAACCACTACGAGCCCGGCAACCGCAACGACAATGTCGGTTTCCGCCTTGCCAGAACCTCTTTTTGATCCTGCATCCTTACCCCTTTACCTCTTGGGGGTTTCCAAAGGGGGCTTGCCCCCTTTGGTCCGAATCGATTTTTTTGCTATGACCATCGCGCATGAGCGAATCGGCTGACAGCCTTGGGCAGACCCACGACAACGCACGGCAGACCGGCCCGGCGCTGGAGGCAATGTACCAATTTTTGCTTTGGCTGATTCCGGCGATCGACAAGTTCCCGCGGGGACAAAAGTTCGTCCTTGGCGACCGCATCGAGACCGCCGCGCTCGACGTGCTGGATGCGCTGATCGCGGCCACCTATACGCGCGGGCGCGACCGGCTGCTGTCCGACGCCAATCTCGGCCTGGAACGGCTGCGCTTCTTCATGCGGCTATCCAACGAGCTGCGCCTGATCGACAACAAACGCTACGAACACGCGGCCCGCTCGCTGGATGGCGTGGGCCGGCTGGTCGGCGGCTGGACGAAGGCGCACCGTGCCCGCACTGCATGACAACCTGTTCGCGCGGATCGCCAATTTCGGCACCTTGCACGAGGCGTGGCGGAATGCGGTGAAAGGCAAACGCCGCAAGCCCGGCGCGGCACGCTTCACCGCCAACCTGGAGAAGGAACTGCTGCGGCTGGAACGCGAGCTGCTCGACGGTTCCTGGCGCCCCGGCCGCTACGTGGAGATCGCGGTGCGCGAACCGAAGCCGCGCATGGTTTCCGCCGCGCCGTTCCGCGACCGCGTGGTGCATCACGCGCTGTGCGCCGTGATCGAGCCGATCTTCGAACGCGGCTTCATCGGCCACAGCTACGCCAACCGCGCGGGCAAGGGCACCCACCGCGCGGTGGCGCAATACGAACGATGGCGCGACCGCCATCGCCACGTCCTGCGCTGCGACATCTATCGTTACTTTCCCGCGATCGACCACACGGTGCTGAAGGGCCTGTTCCGCCGCCGCATCGCCTGCGCCGGCACATTGGGGCTGATGGACGCGATCGTCGATGGCTCCAACCCGCAGGAGCCGGTGACCCTGTATTACCCGGGCGACGACCTGTTCTCGCCGTTCGGCCGCCGCCGCGGGCTGCCGATCGGCAACCTGACCAGCCAGTTCATGGCGAACCTGTATCTCGATGGGCTGGACCATTTCGCGACGGAAGTACTGCGCGCGCCCTACCTGCGTTACGTGGACGATTTCGCGTTGTTCCACGACGACCCGGCCGTGCTGGCCGGCTGGCGCGACCGCATCGCGGTGTGGTTGGAAGCCAAGCGGCTGCGCCTGCATCCGCGCAAGACGGAGATCCTGCCGACCGCCGAGGCAGCGACCTTCCTGGGCTACGTGCTGCTGCCGGACCGCAGGCGCCTGCCGGAAGCCAATGTGCGCCGCTTCCGCAACCGCTTGCGCGGCATGCGCGACCGCTGGCGGGCCGGCACGATCGACGGTCGGGCGGTCGAGGCGCACATCCGCTCCTGGATCGCGCACGCCGAACATGCCCAAACATGGCGCTTGCGCCATGCGATCTTCCGCGGCGGCTGGTTCGATCCCGCGTTGCACGCGCGATCCGGCCGGACGCTGGCGAAGCCTGGCCGCTCCCCGCTCGGCGGGTTCTGCGCGGCGGTTCGTGGAACGACAATCCAAGGAACGTCCGCGCCGGCTACCGCAACCACAACGAGCCCGGCAACCGCAACAACAATGTCGGTTTCCGCCTTGCCAGCACCCCTCCATGCCAGAGCCGGCGGGACCATGGTCCCGCCGGGCGCGCCGAGGGCGGGTTCAGGGGCGGCCATGATGACCGGGGCCTGCTGAGGGCCCCTCCGGCGCGGCGCCTGTCCTGGCCGCAAGGCGACAGGCGCCGTTACGCTTGCGGGCCGCGGCGGCACGCGCCGCCGGACCGTTGCCGTTCAGGCACGTCGTTGCCAGCGGTGCGGCCCCGGCCTTACGTTGCCGGCATGGCGAGTGCACGGAACGCAGGCAACGTGGCGTGGCGGATTACCTGAATCCGACCGGGTTCTGGAGCTACACCAGCTCGGACGATCGTGCGTCCGGCGGGCGGCTGAGCCGGTTGCGCCTGCTGCTGGCGCAGCACCTGCAACTGCGCATCGGGCGCGAGCCGAAGGTCCAGATCTTCCAGGACGTGGCCGCCATTCCGTACGGCACCGATTGGCTGAAGGAGATTCACAGGGCGCTGGATGCGTCCTCGTTCTTCATTCCGATCGTCACCCCGGCCTTCCTGCAAAGCGAGATGTGCTGCCAGGAAGTGATGCACTTCCATGCGCGGGAGGCGGCGCTGGGCCGCGACGACCTGATTTTTCCGCTGCACTACATCGACGTTGACGACGTTGACGAGAGCCGTCGGCAGGAGGTGCGTGATCCGCGCGTGCTGGCGTTGCTGCGCGCACGCCAGATGATCGATTTCCGCCAGTTGCGCCTGCGCGACCCGAAGAGCGAGACGGTCGAGGAGAAGCTGGACGCGTTCGCGAGGTCGCTGCGCCTGGCGCTGCGGCGGCAGAATGGCGCGCCGGCCGCGGTGGGCGCCGCCCCGGCACCGCCGCCTGCGCCGGCACGGCCGGCGATCATCGCGCCGGCGGCGACAGCCCCCGGGACGGTGGTCCGCGAGGGGCCGGACTATCCGGAAATGGTGCTGATCCCGGTGGGCAGCTTCGTCATGGGCGTGCCGGACGAGGAAGAGCAACGCGAGGACGTTCCACAGCAGGTTCGCGGCCGTTCCACGCCGCAGCGCCATGTCGCCATCGCGACCCCGTTCTGGCTCGGCAGGTACCCGGTGACCCGCGGCGAGTTCGCGGCCTTCGTCAACGACACGGGACACCAAATGCCGGACAAGGCGTGGACCTATGAACCGAACGAGAAGGGCGAGTGGCAGTACGCGGAGCGGCCGGGCCGCGGTTGGCGCAATCCGGGTTACGCGCAGACGGATCGGCATCCGGTGGTTTGCGTCAGCCATGCCGATGCGGCGGCCTATGCCGAGTGGCTGAGCCGCAGGACGGCGCAACAATACCACCTGCCCAGTGAGGCGGAATGGGAGTACGCCGCCCGGGCGGGCACGCGTACCGCCCGATTCTGGGGCGATGGCCGGGAGCAGGCCTGCCGTTACGCCAATGTCGCCGACCGCAGCCTGATGGCGCGGATCAAGGCGACCTTCGATGCGGATCGATTTTTCGATGGTGACGACGGTTTCCCCTTCACCGCACCGGTGGGAACGTTTTTGCCGAATGCGTTCGGCCTGCACGACATGCTGGGCAATGTGTGGGAGTGGACCGCGGACCCCTGGCACGACAACTACAACGGTGCGCCGGGAGATGGTTCGGCCTGGATGACCGGGGGTAATCCCGCTCGGCGGGTTCTGCGCGGCGGTTCGTGGAACGGCAATCCGAGGAACGTCCGCGCCGGCTACCGCTTCCGCCTCGAGCCCGGCGACCGCGTCTTCAATGTCGGTTTCCGCCTTGCCAGAACCTCTTTTTGATCCTGCATCCTTGCCTCTTAACGTCTTGGGGGTTTCCAAAGGGGGCTTGCCCCCTTTGGTCAGAATCGATTTTTTGTCCTGGGCTTCCACGTGAGCGCATCGGGTGCCGCGATTGCGCGATGCTGGCCCGCCCTTCATGCGTGCATGCCGGTGGATACGCCGGCCTGTCGGTACGATGTTATTCAAAAGTGATGCCCGGGAGTCCGCGATGGCAACATCGATCAGGATCGACGACGCCCTGAAGGGACGCGTGCAGCATCTTGCGAATCCGCGGCAGCGCTCGGCCCACTGGATCATGCGCGAAGCCATCGCGCAGTATGTCGAGCGCGAGGAAGCCCCGGAACGCTTCAACCAGGAGGCGATGGAATCCTGGGCCGAACCCCGGGAAACCGGCCTGCACCTGACCGGGGAAGCGGTCGGCGCCTGGCTGAAGACCTGGGGAACGGAGGCGGTAACGGAACCGCCTGAGTGCCAGGAATAATCATCACCCCAGGGGTAATCATCACCCCAGGGGCCAGGACCGGCCTTGCGCAGTACCGGCGGTTCCCGGCGGCAGGCAACCGCCAGGCTGCGCGGCGCCGGTCCCGGCCGCAACGCGACAGGCGCCGCCGCGCATTGGCCAGTGCGGCGTCTCGCTCCCTCCGGCGGCGACCGCGGTCAGCGCCTCCGGGCAGCGCCTCCTCTTGGCGCGAGCCATCCGATGCGGCATCCTCTCGGCCATATCGTTCGATATCGAAGGATTGCCGATGCAAGCGATCCCCAACCGCCTGCCCGGGCTGGATTTCGGCCTCGGCGAGACCGCGGACATGCTGCGCGACCAGGTGGAAGCCTTCGCTGCCGCCGAGATCGCCCCGCGCGCCGCCGCCATCGACCGCGACAACGCCTTCCCGATGGACCTCTGGCGCAAGTTCGGCGAGTTGGGCGTGCTCGGGGTCACCGTCGAGGAAGCCTATGGCGGCGCCGGCATGGGCTACCTGGAGCATGTCGTGGCGATGGAGGAGATTTCCCGCGCCTCCGCCTCGGTCGGCCTGTCCTACGGCGCGCATTCCAACCTTTGCGTCAACCAGATCCGCCGCAACGGCACCGAGGCGCAGAAGCGCCGTTATCTGCCCGCGCTGATCAGCGGCGCGCATGTCGGTGCCCTGGCGATGAGCGAGCCGGGTGCCGGCTCCGACGTGGTCGGCATGCGCACGCGGGCCGAAAAGCGCGGCGACCGGTTCGTGCTGAACGGGGGAAAAATGTGGATCACCAACGGGCCGGATGCGGACGTACTGGTGGTCTATGCCAGGACGGCGCCGGATGCCGGCCCGCGCGGCATCACCGCCTTCCTGGTGGAGAAGAGCTTTCCCGGATTCTCCACCGGGCCGAAGCTGGACAAGCTGGGCATGCGCGGCTCCAACACCTGCGAGCTGGTGTTCCAGGACTGCGACGTGCCGGAGGAAAATGTGCTCGGCGGCGTCGATGACGGCGTGCGCGTGCTGATGAGCGGACTGGATTACGAACGCGCGGTGCTGGCCGGTGGCCCGATCGGCATCATGCGGGCCTGCATGGACGCGGTGGTGCCCTATGTGCACGAGAGAAAACAGTTCGGCCAGGCGATCGGCGAGTTCCAGCTCATGCAGGGCAAGCTCGCCGACATGTACACCACGATGAATGCCTGCAAGGCGTATGTGTACGCGGTGGCGAAGGCGTGCGACCGCGGCGGCGCCACGCGCAAGGACGCCGCCGGTGCGATCCTTTACGCGGCCGAAAAGGCGACCTGGATGGCGCTGGAAGCGATCCAGGCGCTGGGCGGCAACGGCTACATCAACGACTACCCGACCGGCCGGCTGCTGCGCGACGCCAAGCTGTACGAGATCGGCGCCGGCACCAGCGAAATCCGCCGCATGCTGATCGGCCGCGAGTTGTTCGCCGAGACGGCATGACAATGCATCGGCCGAGCCGGAATTTAGCGCCAACTGCTCCCCCTCCCCTTGCGGGTGTGGCATGATCCTGCGCTCGGAGCTCGACCCGCGCTCGCCGGACTTCACCGCCAACGCAGCGACAATGCGCGGGCTGGTCGAGGACCTGCGCGCCAAGGTCGCCACCATAGCGCAAGGCGGCGGCGAATCCGCCCGCCAGCGCCATCGGGCGCGGGGGAAGCTGCTGGCGCGCGAGCGGGTGGCGGCGCTGATCGATCCTGGCTCGCCGTTCCTTGAATTGTCGCAGCTTGCCGCGTTCGGCCTGTACAACGGCGAGGTGCCCAGTGCCGGCATCGTCACCGGCATCGGCAGCGTGGCCGGCCGCGAGTGCGTCATCGTGGCGAACGACGCCACGGTGAAGGGCGGCACGTATTTCCCGCTGACGGTCAAGAAACACCTGCGCGCCCAGGAAATCGCCCGCGCCAACCGATTGCCCTGCATCTACCTGGTGGATTCCGGCGGCGCTTTTCTTCCCATGCAGGACGAGATCTTTCCCGACCGCGAACATTTCGGCCGCATCTTCTTCAACCAGGCCAACCTGTCGGCGGCGCGCATTCCGCAGATCGCTGTGGTCATGGGCTCCTGCACAGCCGGCGGCGCCTATGTGCCGGCGATGAGCGACGAAAGCATCATCGTGCGCAAACAAGGGACAATCTTCCTCGGCGGCCCGCCGCTGGTGCAGGCGGCAACCGGAGAAATCGTCAGTGCGGAAGACCTTGGCGGCGCCGACGTCCACGCGCGCATCTCGGGCGTGGTGGACCACTACGCGCATGACGACCGCCACGCGCTGGCGCTGTGCCGGCGCATCGTCGGCGGGCTGAACCATGTCAAGCGCCCGAACCTGGCGCTGCGTCCGCCGGCCCCGCCGCGCTACGATCCTGGCGAGCTGTACGGTGTGGTGCCAACCGACCTGCGCGCGCCGTACGACGTGCGCGAGGTGATCGCCCGCATCGTGGATGCCAGCGAGTTCGACGAATTCAAGAAGCTCTACGGCACCACCCTGGTCTGCGGGTTTGCGCATCTGTGCGGCTATCCGGTCGGCATCATCGCCAATAACGGCATCCTGTTTTCCGAATCCTCATTGAAGGGCGCGCATTTCATCGAGCTGTGCAGCCAGCGCGGCATCCCTCTGGTGTTCCTGCAGAACATCGCCGGCTTCATGGTGGGGCGGAAATACGAAGCCGGCGGCATCGCCAAGGACGGCGCCAAGCTGGTGACCGCGGTCTCTACCACCGCGGTGCCGAAGCTGACGGTGATCATCGGCGGCAGCTACGGCGCCGGCAATTACGGCATGTGCGGCCGGGCCTACGATCCGCGCTTCCTGTTCCTGTGGCCGAACGCGCGCATCTCGGTGATGGGCGGCGAACAGGCGGCGGGCGTGCTGGCGTCGGTGCGGCGCGGGGCAGGGGAGGGGTCGGCGGAGGACGAGGAAAACTTCAAGGCACCCATCCGCGCGCAGTACGAGACGCAGGGGCATCCGTATTATGCCACGGCACGCCTGTGGGACGACGGGGTGATCGATCCGGCGGAAACCCGTCGCGTGCTTGGCCTGTCGCTGTCGGCGGCGCTGAACGCGCCCGTGGAGGACACGCGATTCGGCGTGTTCCGGATGTGACCATGTCGCTGCGCTCCTCACAATGACACACGGTTGGCGCATCGCATGTTCCGCACCCTGCTGATCGCCAATCGCGGCGAGATCGCCTGCCGCATCGCGCGCACCGCGCGGGTGCTCGACATCGAGACCGTCGCGGTGTTTTCCGATGCCGACGCGGATGCGCTGCACGTGCGCACCGCCGATCGCGCGTTCCGCGTCGGCCCGGCAGCGGCGCGCGAGAGCTACCTCGACATCGCCCGCATCATCGCGGCGGCGCAGGAATCGGGCGCGCAGGCGGTCCATCCGGGCTACGGCTTCCTGTCGGAGAACCCCGCCTTCGCCGAGGCCTGTGTCGCCGCCGGCCTGGTTTTCGTCGGCCCTCCGGCGGATGCGATGCGCGCCATGGGTTCGAAATCCGCCGCCAAGGCGCTGATGCAGCGATTCGGCGTGCCGCTGCTGCCCGGCTATCACGGCGACAACCAGGACCCGGCGTTCCTCGCGGCGCAGGCGTGCGGCGTGGGATTCCCGGTGGTCATCAAGGCGGTGTCCGGCGGTGGCGGGCGCGGCATGCGAGTCGTCCAGGCCGCAACCGAGTTCGACGCCGCCTTGCGGGAAGCCCGCCAGGAGGCCGCCGCGGCGTTCGGCGACGACCGCGTGCTGATCGAGCGCTATCTGCAACACCCGCGCCACATCGAGGTGCAGGTCTTCGCCGATACCCACGGCAATGCGGTGCATCTGTTCGAGCGCGATTGCTCGGTGCAGCGCCGCCACCAGAAGGTGATCGAGGAAGCTCCCGCGCCCGGCATCGATCCGCGCCGCCGGGCCGCGATGGGCGAGGCTGCGATCGCCGCCGCGCGCGCGGTCGGCTATGTCGGCGCAGGAACGGTCGAGTTCGTCGCCGATGCCGCGGGCTTCTTCTTCCTCGAAATGAATACGCGATTGCAGGTGGAACATCCGGTCACCGAGATGGTCACCGGCTTCGACCTGGTGGAATGGCAGTTGCGCGTCGCCGCCGGCGAGGTTCTGCCGGCGACGCAGCAGGCAATCCGCCTGTCCGGCCATGCGATCGAGGCGCGCCTCTATGCCGAGGACCCGTCGCGCGATTTTGCCCCTTCGATCGGTCGGCTGGTCGCGTTCCGGCTGCCCGCGCCGACGGCTTCCATCCGCGCCGATACGGGCTTCGCCGCCGGCGACACGGTGTCCGTCCATTACGACGCGATGCTGGCCAAGCTGATCGTGCACGGCGCGACGCGCGAGGCGGCGTTGGCCACGTTGCGCGGCGCGCTGGCCGCCTGCGACGTGGTCGGCGTGGCAAGCAACCTTGACCTGCTGCACCGGATCGTCGTGCATCCCGCGTTCGCCGCCGGCGGCGTCGATACCAGCTTCATCGCCCGCCATGCCGGCACGCTGCTGGCGGCACAGGGCACGCCGCCGGAGGAGGTGCTGGCCGCCGCCGCGCTGGCCGTGCTGACCGATGCGGCCGATGCGGCGGTGCGCCAGGCGGCCGCGGGTGCCGATCCGTATTCGCCGTGGCAGGCGCGCGACCAGTGGTGGCTGAACGCGGCAGCGGAGCGCGTGCTGGAGTTCCATGCCGGCGAAACGATCCATCCGGTGACGGTGCGGCATGACGGTGCCGCGTGGCTGCTGACCATCGGCGACAGCACGCTGCCCGCCGCTGCTGTCCGCAGCGCGGACGGATCGCTCGACATGGCTCTTGGCGATGCGCGTTTCCGTGTCCGCGTCACCCACGACGGCGAAACGCTGTCGGTGCGGCGCAACGGCGCGACGTTTCGCTTCGGCTTGCCCGATCCGGTGGCGCATGCCGAGGACGCTGACGAATCCGGTGGCCGCCTGGTCGCGCCGCTGCCCGGCCAGGTGACGCAAATCCTGGTCGAACCGGGCGCGGTGGTGACGCGCGGGCAAATACTGGTGGTGCTGGAGGCGATGAAGACCGTGTTCCGCCTTACCGCGCCGGCCGACGCCGCGGTGGAGCATATGTCATGTCAGGTCGGCGAGATGGTGCAGGAAGGGCAAGTGCTGGTCACGTTTGTCGAGCCGGAGGTGACGGCGTGAGCGTCGCGGTGCGACACGCCGGCGCCCGCGACGGCAGCGTCATGACCGGCGCAAGGCGGGTTCCCGGGCGCTTGCCCAGGGCACCAGCCATGACGACGGACGCAGGTTGTCGCACCCGGACCACGACGAGCCTTGTGCCCGGCGTTCGGCATCCACACATCTCCGGGCCCGACGGCACCCGTGGCTGCCATCACGGGAATTCGTGGGAACCTGAAGGAATTGGTCATGACCCCTAAGTTTCTTCGTGAGGAGGCGGCGCGTTTCCGCGGTATGGCCGAGACGATTGACCGCGAAGCCTCGAAGCTGAGATTCCTTGCGATGGCGGTTGATTTTGACGCGCGGGCCAAGGCCGCCGATGAGTCGGCCGAGCCGAATCCGGGCGAGGCGCTGAAGGGCAAGGCCGGCCGACCGATCCGCCAGGAACCGAAAGAGGGCGTCTGAGGCAGCCGATCGTTCCACCGCCGCCCGGATCACCCGAGCCGCTGCCGCCTGGCCGCCCCTGCTGTATCGCACCCGCGCTTTCCGCTATCTGTAGCCGCGTCGCGCGCCTGCCGACAGGAGGCCCCGTGCCGCACGACACGCAAGCCGAGCTGCGTTCGCCGGAGCAGAGCGTGGCGCTCCCGTGGGACGCCGTGCGCGCGTTCCTTGCTGCGCGCGGGCTGCTGCTCGATGCCGACCCGCCGCCGCGCCAGTTCGCCGGCGGCCTGGCGAACCTCAATTACCTCATCCATCTCGGCGGCAAACCCTACGTGCTGCGCCGCCCGCCGATGGGCGAGCTGCCCGCCGGCAGCCACGACATGGCGCGCGAGCACCGCATCCTGGCGCGCCTGCCCGACGCGCTGCCCTTCGTGCCACGCAGCGTGTTGCTGTGCGACGACCCCGCGATCGCCGGCCAGCGTTTCCAGATCCTGGAATACCGCCCCGGCCTGGTGATCCGCGAGCACATGCCGCCGGACCTCGCCCACCGCCCGGAAATCGGCGCGCGGCTCTCGCAGGTGCTGCTGGAGACGATGGCGGCGATCCACGCGGTGGACACCGGCGCGATCGGGCTCGACGATCTGGGCCGCCCCGAAGGCTTTCTGGCCCGCGCCGTCGCCGGCTGGTGCAAACGCGGCTGGGCGGCGAAGCAAGACGGCACGGACGCGCTGCATCGGGACGTCGGGCTCTGGCTGCAACAGCACAGCGTTCCGGACGGCCCGCCCGGCCTGCTGCACAACGACTTCAAGCTGAACAACATGATCCTCGACCCGGCCGATTTTTCCCCCGTCGCCGTGGTGGACTGGGACCAGGGCACCCGCGGCGACCCCCTGTTCGATTTCGCCACGCTGCTCAGCTACTGGATTCACGCCGGCGATCCCTGGGCCATGCACGACATGGCGCAGATGCCGGCCGACGAGGCGTGCCTGTATCCCCGCCAGCAGGCGGTCGCCGAATACGCCAGGCTGACCGGCCGCGACGTGTCCAACTTCCTGTTCCATCGTGTCCTGGCGATGTACAAGCTGGCCGTGATCTTCCTCCAGCTCGGCCAGCGCTGGCGCAACGGTGCCACGACCGATCCGCGCTATGAACCGCTGAGCGCGATCGGCACCGGCATTCTGGAATTCACCCACGACATCGCGCGGGGACGCGCGTTCTGATGAGGTATTTCGTGTCATTGCGAGGCGCGAAGCGACGAAGCGATCTCCCGCACGACGAGCCTCCGTTCGGCAGGTCGGCGATTGCTTCGTCGCTTCGCGCCCCGCAATGACAGGTGACACAGGCGAACACGCATCATGGACTTCTCCCTCTCCCCCGAACTGCAAGACCTCCAGCGCCGCACGCGGGACTTCATCCGCGACACGATCATCCCGCTGGAGGGGGACAACCGGCAAACCGCGCACGGCCCGACCGAGGAATTTCGTCGCGAGCTCGTAGCCCTGGCACGCAACGCCGGATTGCTCGCGCCGCACGCATCGCCGGACTATGGCGGCCTTGGCCTCGACCACGTCGGCAAGGCCATCGTATTCGAGGAGGCCGGCTATTCCCTGCTTGGTCCGGTCGCGTTACATATATTCGCGCCCGACGAGGGCAACATCCATCTCATGGAGCAGATCGCCACCCGCGAACAGAAGGAACGCTGGCTGCGCCCGCTGGCCAGCGGCGCGACGCGATCGTGCTTCTGCATGACCGAGCCGGCACCGGGAGCGGGCTCCGATCCGGCGGCGATCAACACCACCGCGGTGAAGGACGGCAACCACTGGGTGATCAACGGCACCAAATGGTTCATCACCGGCGCACACGGCGCGGCCTTCGCCATCATCATGGCGAAGGGCGAAGACGGCGCCGCAACGATGTTCCTGGCCGACATGGACCAGCCCGGCATCGAGATCGTGCGCACCATGCACAGCCTCGACCAGGCTTTTGCCGGTGGCCACGCCGTGCTGCGCTTCAATGACCTGCGCGTCCCCGCCAGCGACATCCTGGGAGAGCCCGGCAAGGGTTTCCGCTACGCCCAGGTGCGGCTGGCGCCGGCGCGGCTGACGCATTGCATGCGCTGGCTCGGCGCGGCGCGGCGTGCGCACGACATCGCCGCGGCCTACGCGCGGCGGCGCGAGGTGTTCGGCGCCAGGCTGGTGAACCATGAAGGCGTCGGCTTCATGCTCGCCGACAACGAGATCGACATCCGCATGAGCCGCCTGTCCATCTGGCACACCGCCTGGTTGCTCGACCAGGGCGCGCGCGGCACCACGGAATCGTCGATCGCCAAGGTGTTCTGTTCGGAAGCGATCTGGCGCGTGGTCGATCGTTGCGTGCAGGTGCTCGGCGGCCAGGGCGTCACCGGCGAAACATTGGTCGAACGCATCTTTCGCGAAGTGCGCGGATTCCGGATCTATGACGGCCCGTCCGAGGTGCATCGCTGGTCGCTCGCGCAACGCATCGCGCGCACCGGAGCGAACTGGTGAGCGAGTTCGACCTGGGGGGAAAAGTCTGCATCGTCACCGGCGCCGGCCGCGGCATCGGCCGCGCCATGGCGGCAGCGCTGGCACGGCATGGCGGGTTCGTCGTGCTGGTCGGCCGCACCCAGGCCACCTTGGACGCGGCCGCCGCCGCAATCGGCGATCGCGCACTGGTTCAGCGCGCCGACGTGGCGCGTGAGGCCGACGTGCTGGCCCTGCGCGACGCCGTGCTGGCACGCACCGGCAGGATCGACGTGCTGGTGAACAATGCCGGCGTCAACCCGATCTTTCGCGGCATCGAGCGCATTGCGCTGGCCGACTGGCAGGCCATCATCGACGTCAACCTGACCGGTGTCTTCCTGTGCTGCAAGCATATCGGCGGCGCGATCGGGCAGGGCGGTTCGATCGTGAACGTCAGTTCGGTGGCGGGGCTTGGCGGCCTGCCGCGCTCGGTGCCGTACTGCGCCTCGAAGGGCGGGGTGGAGATGCTGACCCGCGCGCTGGCGCTGGACTGGGCGAAGCGCGGCGTGCGGGTCAACACGCTGGCGCCCGGCTGGGTGGATACCGACCTGACGCATGGCCTGCTGGAACATGACGTGCACGGCAAGCGGCTGCTGGACCGCACGCCGATGGGCCGCTTCGCCGTGCCGAACGACATGGCCGGCGGTGTGGTGTTCCTGGCCTCCGACGCTTCGGCGTTCATGACCGGCCAGAGCCTGGTGATCGACGGCGGCTGGACCGCGGAGTAAAATTGCCTCCCCGCATCGCGCTCGTCCGCTTGACATAGATCAAGGCGCCCGCGCGCCGAAACTGCGCGCCATGCCGTCCTGGCATCCGGCAGAAAAAAACGGAGGAACCGATGAACGCCGCCGACATCATGACGCCCGACGTCATCACGGTGCGTGCCGATACGCCGCTGGACCAGATCGTCGCCCTGATGCTGGAAAACCGCATCAGCGGGGTCCCGGTGATGACGGATGACTCTATCGCCGGCATCGTTACCGAGGGCGATCTGCTCCGGCGGGTCGAACTCGGCACCGAACCGCGCCGGTCGCATTTGCTGGAACTGGTAACCGGCGCCACGCCGCTCGCCGCGGACTATGTGCGGAGCCACGGGCGACTCGCATCCGAGGTGATGACCGAAAATGTCATCACGGTCGAGGACACCACGCCGATCGCCGACATCGCGCGCCTTCTCGAAGCGCGGCGGATCAAGCGGGTGCCGGTGCTGCGCGACGGCAAGCTGGTGGGCATCGTCAGTCGCGCCAACCTGCTGCGCGCCCTGGCAACGCGGCTGCAGGCGACGCCGCCGCCGCTCGCCGACGACCGCCGCATCCGCGCCGCGCTGCTGATCGAGCTGCGGCGCCACAAATGGGGCGCGACAGTGGCTCAACTCGACGTGACGGTCGAGGGCGGCGTGGTCAACCTGTGGGGCATCGTGCACAGCCCGGAGCAGAAGATGGCGGTGCGGGTGACGGCGGAGAATACGCCCGGAGTGAAGCGCGTGGAGGATCATCTGGAGGACATCACGGCGACGGCGATGATGAACCCGATGGTCTGACGTCGTCCGGGCGGTGCCAATGGGATCCGCGCGGATCAGGCCGCCGTCCCGTGTCGCCGGCCCGTCGCCATGGCCGTCTCCATGCGCTAGCCTCCGCCCCGGCAGACCAGGAGACCCGAGCCATGACCGAAGCCTGCATCGTCGGCTGGGCACATTCGCCGTTCGGCCGGCTGGAAGACCCCGACATCGAATCGCTGATCGGCCGCGTCGCCGGCGCGGCGATCGAGGATGCCGGCGTCGCCGCCACCGACATCGACGCTACCTTCGTCAGCCTGTTCAACAACGGTTTCTCCAGGCAGGACTTTCCCGCGTCGCTGGTGTTGCAGCACGTGCCCGACCTGCGCTTCAAGCCGATCACAAGGTTCGAGAACGCCTGCGCGTCCGGTTCCGCCGCGGTGTACGGCGCGCGCGACTTCATCGGCGCCGGACGCGGCCGTTTCGCCCTGGTGATCGGCGTCGAGAAGATGACCGCCACGCCCGGCAAGGAGGTCGGCGACATCCTGCTGAAGGCCAGCTACCAGAAGGAGGAATCGGATATCCCCGCCGGTTTCGCCGGCGTGTTCGGCCGCATCGCCGAGCGCTATTTCCAGCGCTACGGCGACCAGTCCGACGCGCTGGCCGCGATCGCCGCGAAGAACCACAAGAACGGCGTGGACAATCCCTATGCGCAGATGCGCAAGGACCTGGGCTACGATTTCTGCCGCACGGTCTCCGACAAAAACCCATACGTCGCCCCGCCGCTGAAGCGCACCGATTGCTCTTTGGTGTCGGACGGCGCCGCCGCGCTGGTGCTGGCGGATGAGGAAACCGCACGTGCGCTCGGCAAGGCGGTGCGCTTCCGCGCCGCGGTCCAGGTGAACGATTTCCTGCCCATCAGCAAGCGCGACATTACCCAGTTCGAGGGCGCGGCCCGGGCCTGGTCGCGCGCGCTGGATGCGGCTGCCCTGAAGCTGCAAGACCTGTCCTTCGTCGAATCGCATGACTGCTTCACCATCGCCGAACTGCTGGAATATGAAGCGATGGGCCTGACCGCGCCGGGCCAGGGGGCACGCGCGGTCCTGGAAGGCTGGACCGCCAAAGATGGCAGGCTGCCGGTGAATCCATCCGGTGGGTTGAAGGCGAAGGGCCACCCGATCGGCGCCACCGGCGTGTCCATGCACGTGATCACCGCGATGCAGCTCACCGGCCAGGCCGGTGCGATGCAGTTGCCGAAGGCGGATATCGCCGGCGTGTTCAACATGGGCGGCGCCGCGGTGGCGAACTACGTGTCGATCCTGGAGCCGTTGCGCTGATCCCGGCCGGCGACCTCGCCCATCCGCTGCCGCGGACGGCGCGGCGTTTCCCTGACCGGGCGGCGCATTGACAGGGCATGGTGTACGGGAAGATGACGCGGCGCGCGGTGAAACAGCGGCTGGAGGAGACAGCGTGATGCAGGAGACCCCGAAAGACGTTGCCGCGATCACGGACTACCACGCGCATATCTACTACGACGCGGCTAGCAAGGAGCGGGCCGCGGCTTTGCGCGGATGGGTGGAGCAACGCTTCACGGTGCGAATGGGAAGCTGGCACGACGAGCCGGTCGGGCCGCACGTGCAGGCGATGTATCAGATTGCCTTCACGCCCGAACTGCTGCCGACGCTGGTGCCGTTCCTGATGCTGAATCGGATGGGGCTGACCATTCTGCTGCATCCGCAATCCGGCCGCCCGCGCGACGACCACACGCTGAATGCGGTGTGGATGGGCGAGGTGCTGCCGGTGAAGACCGCGGTGTTGCGGGAGGTCGGGTAGGCTGACGAGCTCTCTCGCTTCGCGGGCGAGGCGTGCTGTCCTTGACATCTCCCGGCCTGGCTTCATCATCCTGTCATCGGGGGAGAAGTCCCAGGGGAATCACCAAGATGTCTGCGCTTGATCGTTGCCTGAACGTCTATGACCTGCGCGCTGCCGCGAAGCGCCGCCTGCCGAAAGGGGTGTTTGAATTCGTCGATCGCGGCAGCGAGGACGGCATCGCCGTCGCCAACAACCGCAACGCCTTCGAGCGCATCAAGCTGCGGCACCGCGCGCTGGTCGATGTGTCCGGCCGCAACATGGCTACCACGCTGTTCGGCAAGCCGGTCTCGATGCCGATGGCGATCGCGCCGACCGGCGCTGCCGGCCTGTGCTGGCATGAGGGCGAGCTGGAACTCGCCAAGGCCGCGGCGCGGGCAAAAATCCCGTTCACGCTGGCCACCGGCGCGATGACCTCAATGGAAAAGATCGCCCAGGAGGCCGGTCCGGCCGTCGGCGGGCGGCTGTGGTTCCAGCTCTATGTGTGGAACCGGCGGGAGCTGTCCTACCAGTTGATCGAACGCGCCAACCACGCCGGCTTCGAGGCGCTGATCGTCACCGTCGATACCATCGTGCCGCCGAACCGCGAGTACAACACGCATAACGGCTTTCTCCTCCCGTTCAAGCCGAACGTGCGGTTCACCTTGGACATCATGCGGCACCCGGCGTGGTTCACCAGCGTGCTGATGAAATACTTCACCACGATCGGGATGCCGCGCAACGAGAACTACCCGGACGAGTACCGCCGTGCGTCGCGCAACGACCCGGCCACCGCCGAGATGATGCGGCAGGACTCGCTGTCCTGGGAGGACATCAAGATCTTCCGCGACAAGTGGCCGGGCATCCTGATGATCAAGGGCGTCAACCGGCCGGAAGACGCGGTGAAGGCGATGGACTACGGCGTGGACGGCATCGTCGTGTCGAACCATGGCGGACGCAACATGGACAGCGTCGTCGCTTCGATCGACGTGCTGCCGGATATCGCCGACGCGGTGGGCGACCGCGGCACGGTCATTCTGGACTCCGGAGTGCGGCGCGGTTCCGACATCGCCAAGGCGCTGGCGCTGGGGGCCAAGGCGGTGCTGACCGGACGCGCCACGTTGTATGGCACCGCGGTCGGCGGCGAGGCCGGCGCCGGCAAGGCGATCAGCCTGATCCGCAACGAACTCGACAAGACCATGGCCTATACCGGCTGCCGTTCGGTGGACGAGCTCGGTCCGGACATCTTCTTCGGCTATCGCCAGGGCAATCGCTTGCGCGACATGGTGATGGATGCCGTGTGACTCTGTCACCGCGAGGTCCGCGGAGCCGAAGCAATCTTCCGCGGGGGATTACTTCGGTCCTGCGGGCCTCTCAATGACAGGCCTTGCGGGCCTTGCGGCGACAGGGTCAACGGGCCACGCAATGCCGCCGGATGCGGGAGCTGCCCCCTGATGCCCAACCTTGACCGCTGCCTGAACATCTACGACCTGCGCGATGCGGCGAAGCGCCGCCTGCCGAAGGGCGTGTTCGACTTCGTCGATCGGGCCACCGAGGACCACCTTGCCGTCGCCAACAACCGCACCGCGTTCGAGCGCCTCAAGCTGCGCCACCGCGCGCTCGTCGATGTCTCCAAACGCAGTGTCGCCACCACGCTGTTCGGCAAGCCGGCCAGCCTACCGATGGCGATTGCCCCCACCGGCGCGGCCGGCCTGTGCTGGCACGAAGGCGAACTTGAACTCGCCAAGGCCGCGGCCAAGGCGAAAATCCCGCTGACCCTCTCCACCGCCTCGATGACCGCCATGGAGAAGATCGCCCAGCACGGCGGCCCCGAGGTCGGCGGAAGGCTGTGGTTCCAGCTTTATGTCTGGAAGCAGCGCGCGCTGTCGCACCAGTTGATCCAGCGCGCCCAGCGCAACGGCTTCGAGGCGCTGATCGTCACCGTGGATTCCCCCGTCTCGCCGAACCGCGAGTACAACACGCATAACGGCTTCGCGCTCCCGTTCAAGGCGACGCCGCGCTTCGTTGCCGATGTCATGCGGCATCCGCTCTGGGCGAAGGACGTGCTGCTGAAATACTTCACCAGCATCGGCATGCCGCGGCACGAGAACTATCCCGAAGAATACCAGAAATCCGTACTCAGCGGCGTCGGCAGCCGCGACGCGCTGCGCGCCGATTCGCTCGACTGGAACGACCTGGCGAAGTTCCGCGACATATGGCCGGGCATCCTGATGATCAAGGGCGTCAACCGGCCGGAAGACGCGGTGAAGGCCATCGAGTACGGCGTGGACGGCATCATCGTCTCTAACCACGGCGGGCGGAACATGGACAGTTCCGCCGCCACCATCGATCTGCTGCCCGACGTCGCGGAAGCGGTCGGCGATCGCGCCACGGTCATCCTGGATTCCGGCGTGCGCCGCGGCTCCGACATCGCCAAGGCGCTGGCGCTCGGCGCCAAGGCCGTGCTGACCGGCCGCGCCACGCTGTACGGCACCGCCGTCGGCGGCGAGGCCGGCGCGCTGCGGGCGATCAGCCTCATCCGCAACGAACTCGACAAGACCATGGCCTATACCGGCTGCTGTTCGGTGGACGAACTGAGCCCCGACATCTTTTTCGGCGAGCGCGACGGCAACCGATTGCGAGGCCGCGCAATGGGCGCGGTCTGACGCGCCGTCTCCGGCTTCTGGCCGAAACGGAACTCTCTTGGGCGACGCCCAGAAATAAGCGAGCCAGTCGTTACGGGACGGGACGACTCTCATCATCCCCACGCAAGCGCGGACCCGGCGGCACGGGCCCCCGTTTGCGCGGAGATGACGGTTGACTCACTGCATCGGGCGACTGGTCTGACTCCACGCCAGCCCTGCGCCCAACACCATCGCACTGCTCGCCATGCCGAGGATGGTCAGCCCGATCGCCGCCCCGGCAAGCCAGGACGGTGCGGGCTTCGGACTGGCTCCGTCCCCGCCGTTCGTCTTTCCGTGCCTCATGCCAATTCTCCCGCGTCACCCGTGACAAAAGCATGATGCGGCCGGAATCGAGCTTGCACCAGGGTCAGGCGATGGCCACGAGCAACTGTTCTCACGAGCAAATCGAAGACCATTCCATCTGTGCGTTTGTTTGCGGCGTGTTACCCCCCCCCCAACACGACAATATGAAGCCGCTCACGGAAAGGCATCTGGTGGCAGGCTGTGCTCAACGCCATGTGTGCGATTGGGATTGCAACCGGGATTCGCCCGGAACAAACATCAGGTGTCGGTCATCGGGCTTGACCGCCTCGGCCGGGATTGCGGATGTCGCGTCGGGCTGCGTTTTGGCACCGTCAACAAAATCATCAAGTCGTTCGGCTCGGCAGTACTGCCCGCACCCATCGGTGGCGGCGCGCGGCTTGTCGGCATCGCCGAGGAATACCGCGTTTCCGATTGGACCGGAGGCTTTCCTGCCGGTCAATAATCCAGGCGAGCCGGATGCGTGCAAGGTGCAGCGTATTTGGCCGATCGACCAGTAAGCGGCGGTCCTTCGACTCGCCGCTCGACAAATAGCTGATCCACCAGAGCTCCACCGGCCCAACGTTCCGGCGCCAGGCGGCCGCTGCGCATCGACGGCACCGTGCCGCCGCGAATGCTCGTCAGCGGTACGCGTCTCGTCTATGAAATCAAGGAATCCGCATTGATGGCAAAGCTCCGCGTGCTTATCGTCGAGGACGACGCGTTGATTGCCATGCTGCTTGAGGAATTGCTTACCGGTATGGACCACGAGGTTTGCGCGACAGCCTCCACCGAGGCCCAGGCGGTGGCCGCGGCCATGCAGCACAGACCTGACCTGATGATTGTCGATGAGGGCTTGAAGGAGGGCAACGGTGTTGCCGCCGTGGAGGAGATCCTTCGTGCCGGACCGATGCCGCATGTGTTCGTCAGTGGGAGCCCCGGGAGGATTCAGGCCCATCGGCCGCGCGCGGTGGTGCTCCAGAAGCCGTTTCGCGAAGCCGATCTTGTCAGAGCCATCCAGGCCGCGTGCGATGCCGCCGCGCCGGATGAAACATCAGGCGATCCGGGGGACGGTCACTGAAACAGCGGTTCCAGGTAGTGTCGCGGCTGTTGTGACCCGGCCGCCAAGCTGCCGCGCCAGCGCCTCCACGATGCTCGTGCCGAGGCCGATCCTCACCGGTGCGTCGGGCAAGCGTCCGCTGACGCCCACCCCATCGTCCGACACGGACAGACGCCAGGCGTTCGCGCTCGACTCGAAACCCACGACGATGCTGCCGGCGAGGTTGCCCGGGAACGCGTGCTTCAGCGCGTTGATCACCAGTTCGGTGGTGATCAGGCCCATGCTGACGGCTTGCTCGGACGTGGTGGTCCCGTCATCGGCCTGCACCTGGAGCGTGACCGGCCGGCCGTCCTGAATCATCGAAGCGGCGAGGCTCTCGCAGAGCCTGGTCAGGTATGTCCTGGTCTCGATCTCCGCGCCGAACGTCGTCGGGCGCAGTTGTTCCTGGACCGTCGCGATCGCCATGACCCGTTCATGCGCCTCCTGAAGGTGCCGGCGCGTATCTTCCGACTGCACCGTTTGCGCCTTCAGCAGCAGGATGCTCGCGATGATGTGGAGGCTGTTGTTCACGCGGTGATTCATTTCGCGCAGCAGCAGCTCCTTCTGCCGGAGCAATTCGTCCTTTTCGCGTTCCAGCGAGTGCCGCAGCGTGACGTCTTCGATCGCCACCAGCAGGCTTGTGCTGTTGTTGCCCTCGTAGAACACTTTCCGGGCATTCAGCAGCATCGTGCGCTGGCCGATCGCCGGAAATTCGTGCTCGACCTCGAACGCCTCGATCGTGGTGTGGTCCGGGATGATGTCGCCGAGCAAGGTGCGCAGCAAGGGAATGTTCCATTGGCCGTTGCCCAGTTCGAAGATGGGACGGCCGTCGGTTTCCTCCCGCGTTACCTGGAACGCCTGATAGAAGGAACGGCTTGCGACAACGACGCGCAACCCCTCGTCAAGGACCAGCAGGGGTTCGCGCACCGTGTCCACGATCGCTTCTTCCAGCGTGCGACGCTGCTCGGTGCCGGACATAAAGGGCTTCCTCCGGCAGTAACCGGAACTGGGAACGTATGGCCAAATGGGTGCGGTCGCAATCGGTAAAATTCTCCGATGGGACTTCGGGGCACGGCCGATCCGTGCAACCCGCGCGCCCTGGCTCCGCCGAATGCCTATCATTATCGCGGTGAATCTCTTTTATTCGATCGACCCTGCCGTCTGGACCGTCGCTCGCTTCGCCATCAGGATGCTTTGAACGGACGCACCGTCGCGCCGTCCGCAATGTTTTGGAAGGAGTGCCGCATGGCCCGCGTCCCGTACCTGGATGTCGCCGATCTGTCGCCCGAGAATCACGATCTTTTGAAACGCCCCATCGCCCTGGCTCGGGCGCTGGTGAATTCGCCCAATGCGGCGCGGGCATTCTCCGGCGTCGGTCAGTTCATCCGCTATGGCAGCAAGCTCGATCCGCGGCTACGCGAACTGGCGATCCTGCAGGTGGGGTGGCTCGCGCGGTCGCCATACGAGTGGTCGCACCACCTGAAGATCGGCCATGATTTCGGGGTGACCGACGACGATATAAGCGCGATGATAGACGACACGGCGGGCAACCCGGTCAAGTTAGATCGACTGACGAAGACGGTACTGCGCGCGGCGCGCGAGATGACCCGGGACGGCGCGATGGCGGCGCCAACCTTCGCTGCGTTGCGTGACGCGCTGGGCAACGAGCAGGTGGTCGATCTGACCGTGACGATCGGGTTCTACAACGCGGTGGTGCGGGTGCTGGGCACCCTGGCGATCGATGTGGAGCCGGAATACATGCGCTATCTGGAACAGTTCCCCCTGCCGGCGTAGGGACTGGTCCGCGGAAAGCTCCGAACCATATCCATCCCGGCGTGACCGGGTGCAGGAGGGTGGCGTGAAGGTCGGCGTTCCCAGGGAGATCAAGACGCATGAATACCGGGTCGGCCTGACCCCGGCGAGCGTGCGCGAGCTGATCCTGCACGGCCACCAGGTGGTGGTGGAGCATGACGCCGCCGCCGGCATCGGCATCGCCGACGACGCCTATCGTGCGGCCGGTGCAACGGTGGTGGCCGGCGCGGCGGAAATATTCGCCGCCGCCGATCTGGTGGTGAAGGTGAAGGAGCCGCAGCCACAGGAAATCGCGCGGTTGCGCCAGGGGCAGGTGCTGTTCACCTATCTGCACCTCGCCGCCGACAAGGCGCAGACCGAGGCCCTGCTGCGCTCCGGCGCCACCTGCATCGCCTACGAGACGGTCACCGATGCGCGCGGCGCCCTGCCGCTGCTGTCGCCGATGAGCGAGGTCGCCGGCCGCATGGCGGTGCAGGTCGGCGCCCACTGCCTGGAGAAGGAGCAAGGCGGCGCCGGCGTGCTGCTGGGCGGCGTGCCGGGGGTGCCGCCGGCCAAGGTGGTGGTGCTGGGCGGCGGCGTCTCCGGCACCAACGCGGCGCGCATGGCGGTCGGGCTGGAGGCGTCGGTCACCATCATCGACCGCTCGCTGCCGCGGCTGAAGGAACTCGATCTTCAGTTCGGCCCGCGGGCGACGACGGTGTTCGCCACCGCCGCGGCAATCGAGCAAGCGGTGCTGGCCGCCGACCTGGTGATCGGCGCGGTGCTGGTGCCGGGCGGCGCGGCACCGAAGCTGGTGTCGCGCGCCATGGTGCAGGCGATGCGGCCTGGCTCGGTGCTGGTGGACATTTCCATTGACCAGGGCGGCTGCTTCGAGACCAGCCGGCCGACCACGCACTCCGCGCCGACCTATATCGAGCATGGCGTGGTGCATTATTGCGTCACCAACATGCCGGGCGCGGTGGCGCACACCTCCACCTTCGCGCTCAACAACGCGACGCTGCCGTTCGTGCTGGCGCTGGCAACGAAGGGTTGGCGCGCGGCGCTGGCGGAGGACGCGCATCTGCGGCACGGGCTGAACGTGCACGCAGGCAGGGTGACGCACGCGGCGGTCGCGCAGGACCTGGGGTTGGACTACACGCCGGCGGAGGCGGTGCTCGGGGGGTAGGAATTCACCCCGGCGCGAACCCACGTGCCGCCGGCGCGGCCGGCATTGCCGTGGCGATCCGCGCCGGCGTCGCCGGTTTGCCGTTGAGGTCCGAAAACCGCGAGACAGCAGTGGCGGCATGGGCAATCATCGGCGCATGGACATGGACGACGACGCCTGCTACCGCTCGATTGAAACGCGAGACCATCGGTTCGATGGCCGCCTGTTCGTCGCCGTCACGACGACCGGGATCTATTGCCGGCCGTTCTGCCCGGCACCCACGCCCAAGCGCGAAAACGTCCGATTCTTTCATACCGCCGCTGCGGCTCAGGAAGCCGGGTTTCGCCCATGCCTGCGCTGTCGGCCGGAAACCTCACCCGAGCTTGCCTTCTGGCGTGGGAGCTCCAATACGGTATCCCGGGCGCTCGGGCTGATTGAAGCGGGCGCCCTCGACGACGGCAACGTCGAAACCTTGGCGACGCGGCTGGGAATTGGCGAGCGTCAGCTCCGGCGTTTGTTCAGGCAGCATCTTGGCGCCTCGCCGATCTCGATCGCCCAGACCCGGCGCATATTGCTGGCCAAGCAATTGATTCACGACACGCGACTGCCGATGACGGAGGTTGCGTCCGCGGCAGGCTTTGGCAGCATTCGACGATTCAACGAGACCTTCCAGCAACTGTACAGGCGGCCACCCAAGGCGCTCCGACGCGCCGGAGTGGCGGACGAGGCTGTTGGTACGACGGGCGCGGTCGCTGTCAAGCTGGGCTACCGGCCTCCCTACGACTGGGAGTCCATCGTATCGTTCCTTCGCGCGCGCGCAATCCCGGGCATCGAGGCGGTGTCGAGCGCCCGCTATGCACGCACGATCGCGATCGGCGACGAACGCGGCATGCTGGTTGTCGAACCCGCGGAGCGAAACTGCCTCAAGGCAACCGTCCGCTTTGCGAATCTCAAGGCCTTGTCGACGATCATCGCCCGCGTTCGCCGGGTGTTCGATCTTGCCGCCGGTCCTCTGGCAATTGGCGCTCATCTCAGCCAGGACCCTGTCCTGGCGCCACTTGTCGCCGCGCGCCCGGGCCTGCGGGTTCCCGGCGCGTGGGACGGATTCGAACTCGCTGTGCGCGCCATCCTTGGGCAGCAGATCACGGTACCGGCGGCGACGACGCTCGCCGGCAAATTGGTAGTGTCCTATGGCGAGAAAATCGCCGAACACGCTGCGCTCGATCAAGGGCTGACCCATGTGTTTCCCACGCCCCGGCAACTGGGCAGGGATGGATCTGGCCGCCCTTGGCATGCCGAAAGCCAGGCGGATGGCGTTAGCCTCTTTGGCGGCGGCGGTCGTCGCCGACCCGCTGATCTTCGGCCCCCGCCGAAGCCTCGAAGCGGCCATCGCTCAGTTGCGATCGCTGGCGGGGGTCGGCGAATGGACGGCCCAGTATATCGCCATGCGCGAACTGCGGGAGCCGGATGCGTTTCCGGCGGCCGATATCGGTCTGATGCGCGCGATGCGCGACGGCAGCGGCGTGCGGCCGTCACCCGCCGAATTGCTCGAACACGCGGAGCGATGGCGGCCCTGGCGCGCCTACGCCGCGTTGCATTTGTGGGCGTCCGAGCCGCATGCGTCCCCGGCGATTGAAAAGGTGCTCCATGACCAGCAAGCCGCCTGAACGCCTCCACCTCGACCGGCTGGCAACGCCAATCGGCGAAGCGTTGATTGTCACGGATGCGGCCGGCACCCTGCGGGCGTTCGATTGGGCCGACCGTGAATCGAGCATGGCCCGTCTGCTTCGCCTGCACTACGGACCGGTCGTGCCGGAATCGGGTGCCGCTCCGAGAAACCTCGTGCGCCTGCTGCGCGGTTACTTCGACGGGGAGCTCGGATGTCTTGCGGTCATCGAATGGCGCACGGCCGGCACGCCGTTCCAACGCAGCGTGTGGACTGCGCTTACCGCGATCGCGCCGGGCGAAACCCTCAGCTACGGCGTCCTGGCGGCGCGGCTTGGACGTCCCAAATCCGTTCGTGCCGTCGGCATGGCCAACGGGGCCAATCCGATCAGCGTGGTGGTGCCGTGTCATCGCGTGATCGGCGCCGACGGCTCGCTGACCGGTTATGGCGGCGGCATCGAGCGCAAACGATGGTTGCTCAACCACGAGGGCGCAGCCTTCCACGACGCGGCGGTTCGTCCGGCCCGCGCCGCTTAGACGATCGACCGCCTTATACGGCGATCCGGTAGAGCTCAGACCGACGCTTAAGAAACGTCCTGGTCGTAATAGTCGATAATACAATCCTCGGAACGGAAACTGCATGCACGGCGAGCGAGCCTGACTGGCTATGTGGTATTTCTACGCACTTCTTGGACCGGCGATTTGGGCACTTCTCAATCATCTTGACAAGTACCTGCTTGGACATTTCTTCAAGGAAGACGCGGCGGGGCCGGTATTGGTGGTGTTCACTGGATTTGCAGGACTCATTGTCGCGATCGTGATCCTGCTGTTCAACCCTTCAGTATTCACGCTTACGCTATGGCAAGAACTATTCGTGATGGGTGCCGGAGCACTCCTAGTCGCGTCATACGTGCCATACATGATCGCAATGCAGCGGGACGAGGCGAGTATTGTCGCCTCGCTGTATCGGCTTGCTCCGCTTTTTGTCTTCGTATTGAGCTACGTCACCTTGGGTGAAAGCCTGCGACCGAGACAGATCGCGGGGGGACTCGTAACGATCGTGGGATCAGTCTCACTTATCGTCGATTTCGATAAAACCGGGCGGGGATTCAATCTCTCGACATTGTTCCTGATGAGCGCTGCGTGCTTCATGAACGCTTGCACGGTGGTCATCTTCAAATTTATCGCGCTCGAAGCATCCTTCTGGAATTCTGCGTTCTGGGAATATATTGGCGCCGGAGCATTTTCGGTCGCCCTCATCTGCGGAATGCCATCGTATCGGCGCGCACTGTTCGCACTCTTGCGTTCACGCGAAGCGTACGTATTGGTGCCGATCACTCTTGCGGGCGAGGCGTTCAATGTCCTGGCGAACCTGGCCGTCGGCTTCGCTGGGCTCATGGCGCCCTTGGCGCTCGTTTCAATCGTAACCGGGCTGCATCCGTTCTTCGTGCTCGCATACGGTATCCTGTTTACGCGGTTGCTTCCGGCGTTTGGCAGGGAACGGCTCACCTGGCGCCATGTTTCGCAGAAGATCGTTGCGATCGGTGTCATGTGTGTTGGAATAGCGATAACCTTCACTTGCTGACCTGGCGCGGAAAGTGCCGCAGTGACGGACACGGCCTGGAGTTCCGCAATGTGCAATCCACGCGGTTGCTTCCGGCGAGATTGGCGAAAGTGTCGTGCGAGAGCGTGGCGCCAGCAACCCCTGATCCGCGCAGCCGTCTGTTCCACGAAACCGGCCGAGAGCGATCCCACCACCGCGACCCCCGACCGGCCCGCCGGTTTCGTGCGCGGGAACCCTTCCTCGGACCGCCGCGCCGGCTAAGCTCACCCCATGCCCCGACTCGGATTGCGCCTCACCCCGCACGGCCACCTGGTCGCCGAAGACCAGGACGACGCACCGGAGCTCGACCCCAAGGCCGCGACCCGCCTGACCGAGGCGTTCGCCCGCGGCGCCGGCCATGGCCTGGTGCGGCTCGGCGCCGGCGAGGTCGGGCAGGTCCTGCCACCGGCCTTGGTCTGGTGGCGGCAATTCGCTGCGCGCTACGTCGCGGCGCTGTGCCTGCACGCCTCCGGCAACGACGCGGACACCCCGTCTCCCCTGCCGGTCGTTCCGGTGCCGACCGACGCCGAGCTTGCCTCGCTGCTGCTGAGCGCGCCGATGATGGCGGGTGCCGAGTACCTGACCTCGGATGTCCTGCTGGCGTTGTGGAACGAGATGGCGCAGGCCTTCGCCACCGCTTACGCCGCCGCCAAAACCAACCTGCAGAACTTTCTGACCGCTCTGAACCCGGCCTGGAACCTGGTCGGCCGCGTGCATTTCAACCTGGCGGAAAACCGCCGCGACACAGAGCACCCCTTCGCCTTCATGGCGACCTACACCACGCGGCTCTCCGCCCAGGCGAAAGCGCAGCACGTGCCGCTCGGCCAGGCCCTCCGCGAATATTCCGGCACGGCGAATCGCGACAAACTCCTCTCCCTGCTGCTGCCGGTGCAGCGCGCCGCGGAACACTGCGACTGGTTGAAGCCGATGATCGACGCGGGTGAGATCTTTCATCCGCTGCGCTGGGGCCCGGCCGAGGCCGCCCGCTTCCTCCGCAGCCTGCCGGAACTGGAAAGCGCCGGCGTCGTCGTGCGCATGCCGGCCGCCTGGCGCGCCAACCGGCCCGCCCGGCCGCAGGTGACGGCCACGGTCGGCAGCCGGGCGCCCTCGGCCCTCGGCCTGGACGGGGTGCTCGATTTCCGCATGGGCGTCATGCTCGACGGTGCCCTCCTGACCGACGCCGAGATTGCCTCCCTGCTCGCCGGCACCGAGGACCTGGTGCTGCTGCGCGGCCAATGGGTGGAGGTCGATCGCGCTCGCTTCGAGCGCACCATGGAACAATTCCGCGCCGCCGAGGAACTCGCCTCACGGGACGGCCTGAGCTTTGCCGAGGCGATGCGGATGCTGGCCGGCGCCGCGGTCACGACGGATGAAACAGCGGCGCCCGACGCCGACTGGGCGCAGGTGACCGCCGGACCCTGGCTGGCGCATACACTGCAAGAATTGCGCGCGCCGAACGGGGCAAGGATCGATCCCGGTCCCGGCCTGCATGGTACGCTGCGGCCCTATCAGCTTGCCGGCACGCAATGGCTGCACCTGCTGGCGAATCTCGGCCTCGGTGCCTGCCTGGCCGACGACATGGGGCTCGGCAAGACCATCCAGGTGTTGTCACTCCTGCTGGTGGAGCAGGCGCACGGCGCCCAGGGGAAGCAAGCCAGGCAGCCGAGCCTGCTGGTGGCACCGGCCTCGCTGCTGGGCAACTGGGCGGGGGAAATAGAGAAATTCGCCCCCGGCCTGGATGCGGTGATCGTGCATCCCTCGGCGATGCCGGCCGACCAGATCAGGCAATTTTCCCCGGCGCGGGCGGCGGGGCATGACCTGGCCATCACCAGCTATGGCTCGCTACTGCGCATTCCGGCATTCGCGGAAATCGCCTGGCGCTTCGTGATTCTGGACGAGGCGCAGGCGATCAAGAATCCGAACGCGCGGCAGACCAGGGCGGCGAAGGCGCTGCGCGCCAAGGCGCGGATCGCGTTGACCGGAACGCCGGTCGAGAACCACCTCGGCGACCTGTGGTCGATCTTCGATTTCATCAACCCCGGCCTGCTGGGCAACGCCAAACAGTTCAACAGCTATGCCAAGGGCCTGGCGGAGCGGACGCATAACCCCTACGGGCCGCTGCGCGAACTGGTGCGGCCTTACATCCTGCGCCGCATGAAGACCGACAAGTCGATCATCGCCGATCTTCCGGACAAGACCGAGATCAAGGCGCATTGCGGATTGAGTCGCCGGCAGGCCGCATTATATGGCCAAGCGGTCGAGGACCTGGCGAAACGCCTGGAGGAATCCGACGGCATCCAGCGCAAGGGCATCGTCCTGGCGATGCTGATGCGGCTCAAGCAGATCTGCAACCACCCGTCGCAATGGCTGAACGACAATGTCTGGGCGGAGGAGGACAGCGGCAAATGGGCGCGGCTGCGCGAGATCGCCGAGGTGGTCGCCGCGCGGCAGGAGAAGATGCTGGTGTTCACCCAGTTCCGCGAGATGACCGGACCGCTGGCCACGTTCCTGGGCCAGATCTTCGGCCGTCCCGGCCTGGTGCTGCACGGCGATACGGCGGTGAAGGACCGGAAAACCCTGGTACGGCGGTTCCAGGACGACGAGACTCTGCCGTTCTTCGTTCTGTCGCTGAAGGCGGGCGGCTCCGGGCTGACCCTGACCGCGGCATCCCACGTCGTGCATGTCGATCGCTGGTGGAACCCGGCGGTCGAGAACCAGGCCACCGACCGGGCGTTCCGGATTGGACAAAAGAAGAACGTCCTGGTGCAAAAATTTATTTGCCGCGGCACGGTGGAGGAGAAGATCGACGCCTTGATCGACTCGAAGAAAGGGTTGTCAGATGAACTGCTGGCGGGTGGCGGCGAGATCAACCTGACTGAGATGAAGGACGCCGAGCTGCTGCAACTGGTCGCGCTCGACCTGACCGCGGCGATGAGGGATTGAACGGCATGTCGCGTCGCAACTCACGCTACAATTCGCACTACGAGAGCCAATGGCCGGCTTATGTCCCGGTGGCCGAGCGGCGCCGCAAGGCCGAGCTGGCCATGGAGAAGCTGCGCAAGAAGGGCGTCACGGTTTCGCCGGTGAAGCTCGATGGCCGCGTCATCGCCGCCACGTTCTGGGGCAAGGCGTGGTGCGACAATCTGGAGAGCTATCGCGACTACGAAAACCGCCTGGAACGCGGCCGCACCTATGTGCGCAACGGCTCGGTGGTCGATCTGCAGATCGCGCCGCGTGAAGTGACCGCGACGGTCAGCGGCTCGGAACTTTACAAGGTGAAGGTCAGCATCGGCGAAGTGGCCCGACCGCACTGGAAGTCGATCTGCGCCGACTGCGCGGGTGGCATCGATTCCCTGGTGGAACTGCTGCAAGGCCGATTTTCCAAAGGGGTGATGGAGCGCATCTGCCGCCAGGGCACCGGCCTGTTCCCGAAACCTTCGGAAATCCGGTTTGCGTGCAGTTGTCCAGACCATGCCTCGATGTGCAAGCACGTCGCCGCGGTGCTGTACGGGGTCGGCGCGCGCCTGGATGCGAAACCGGAGCTGCTGTTCCGGCTGCGCGCGGTGAATGAAAACGATCTCGTCGCCGATATCGGCAACGTCCTGCCGCTGTCGAAGCGCGGGCCGGCCGCCGGCAAGGTGCTGGAAGCCGACGATATGGCGGCGCTGTTCGGCCTGGACATGGGCGGCGCGGAGCAGCCGGCCGCCGGCGTCCCGGCCGTCGCTCCGGGCGCCAAGGTCAAGCGGGCACTCCGCAATGCCGCACCCGCCGGCAAACCGGAATCCGCGGCGCGAAAGCGCGAGTCGTTGGGCACGAAAGCCGTTGCTGGCAAGCTGGCGCCGGCGAAACAGGCTGCTCCCGCGGGCCGGATCGAAATCGGCCGAGACGCTCGGGGCGCCGGGCGGAACGCCAAGGTTGTCGCGCCGTCGCGGGGCAAACTGCGGTCCGTGGCGCCGCAACGCGTGGCGCCCGCTGCGAAGGTGGTCGCCCCCAAGGCGGCGCCGGCGAAACCTGCGGTTCAACCGGCTGCCGCTCCGCGCGGGCAAGGTGCCGTGCAAGCGTCCACCCAGCCCGGGCGGTCGAAGCCGGCCTTGCCCGGACAAGCCGCCGCGACGAAGGTTTTGGCGCGGAGGCCGGCGCGACCGACTTCAAGAGACGGAATAACTCCGGTTCCGTGACTATACTCCGTTTGCCGGCGCCCCGGTCGCGCGCGGCGGCGTCCTGAATGCCGTTGCTGCGCGGAAGCGCGCGGCCCGCTGCCTCGCCGGCTTACGCACGGACCACGAAGCCGGGCGCCTCGGTGCCGTATTTCCGTTCCATCTCTTCGGGCAGCAGGAACTCCGCCTCCAGCCGATCGATGGCCGGGTAGCCCATCAGATCGGTGATGTCCTCGATTCCGGCGAGCATGTCGGGGCGGTCGTGGACCGTGCCGGTTTCCATGCCGTCCCGGAACAGCGCGAGGGCACGCGTCATGCCCATGATCGCGGCGGCGGGAAGCATGCGGGCATAGCTGACCCGCGCGACCCCGATCTCCTGCAAGCGCCGGACGGAGACCAGCGGCGTGGTCGGGCGCGAACGGATGCCGAATCCCATGTTGAGGCTGACGGGCGCCTGTACGGCATCGACGAAGCGTTTGATCTCCTCCTCGGATGCAATGGCGTCCGGGTAAACCATGTCTGCGCCGGCCGCGAGATACATTTTGGCTCGTTTGATCGCCCCTTCGATTCCCTCGACCGCGATGGCGTCGGTGCGGGCGTTGATGATGAATCCTGGATCCTGCTTCGCCTTCACCGCCGCCTCGATCTTTTTGGCCGCCTCCGGCGCGCCGATCAGCTCCTTTCCGCGCATGTGACCGCACCGTTTCGGGCTGACCTGGTCCTCGATGTTGATGCCGACCACACCGGCTTCCTCGAACAACTGCACGACGTGATAGACGGTCACCGGGTTGCCGTATCCGGTATCGGCATCGGCCATCATCGGGATCGATATTGAGCGCGCGATCCACTTGCAGGCTTCGACATTCTCGGTCAGCGACAGGATGCCGACATCCGGCACGCTCAGGCGGGAATTGGCGAGGCCGGCCCCGGTCATCGACGCCGCCTTGAACCCGAGGCGTTCCGCCAACCGGGCGCTGTACCCGTCATAGACGCCGGGCGAGACGACGATCTGCCCAGCGGACAGCAGCGCGCGCATCTGCTGGACCTTCGGATTGCTCATGGCACTTTTCTCCGTCTCGGTCGCCGGGACCGCGGCGGCCGCCGCAACGCCTTACCGCGCCAGCCGCTCGCCCAGGCCGCGGGTGAATTCGGCGAACGGCATGAAGCCGGTGTCCTTGCGGCAGGCCGCTTCGGTCTCGCGCACGATCTCCGCGTCCGACTTCGCCAGGTCGAGGAATTCGCCATGCGGCTGCGGCACGTGGAACGGCGTGTCGAGATAAGCCTCCACCGTGTTGCCCTCGGGGTCCTTGAAATACACCGACCACGCATTGCCGTGGTTGACTGGCCGCATGTCGGTGGCGCCGAGCGCCAGCGCGCGGCGATGCACCTCGCGCAGGTCGGGCAGCGAATCGATCATGAACGAGATCTGCTGGATCGGGTTGAACCCCGCGGTATCCGGCCGGCCGGACACCAGCACCACCTGGTGGTGGTTGTCGCGGTTGCCGCTGAGGAAGGTCAGGTGAGCGCCGCCGCGCCCCTCGCCCTGGTCGGTCACCACCAGCCCGAGCACCTCGGTGTAGAAGCGCCGCATCGCGTCGCGGTCCTTGACGTAGATGCCCATATGGGCGAGCCGCGCGTGGATCGTCATGGCCGTCCTCCGTCTGCTGTGTTGGCACATTCAAAGCCGGCCGGGCGGGGCGGCGCAAGAGCGGCGTTCCGGCCATCGTCGCGATGCATGCTTTCGTGCCGTCCGGCCGCGCGATCCGCGCACCCGCGCCGCAGGGCGGCCGGCATGCGCGCGCTGTGCTCATAACCGTGCGGCACCGGCGGACGGCCATGCGGCATCGCTTGCCGCGCCGCGCGACCCGACGGCGTGACACACCCCCGCGGCCGTGCCATCACTTTCCCCCACGTGTGCACCGTCGTTCTCCTGATCCGCCCCGGCCATCCCTGGCCCCTGGTCCTCGCCGCCAATCGGGACGAGCGACTGGATCGCGCCTGGGACCCGCCCGCCGCTTACTGGGCCGAGCTGCCTGGTGTCGTCGCCGGGCGCGACCGCACCGGCGGCGGCACCTGGATGGGGGTCAACCGGCACGGCGTGGTCGCGGCGGTGCTGAACCGGCCCGGCAGCCTGGGTCCCGCGCCGGGCAAGCGCAGCCGCGGCTCGCTGCCCTTGCTCGCGCTGGCCCAGCCGACCGCCGGCCAGGCCGCGGAAGCGGTCGCGGCGCTCGATGCCGGGCAGTGGCGCAGCTTCAACCTGGTGGTCGCGGATGCCGCCGGGGCGGTGTTCCTGCGCGGCCTGGGCCATGGCCACCCGCAGCCTCAGCGCCTCACGCCCGGCCTGCACATGGTCACCTCGCACGACCCTGACGATCCGGACAGTCCCCGCGTGGCGCGCCACCTGCCGCGCTTCGCCGCCGCTCCGCCGCCCGACCTGGCGCATGGCTGGCAGGCCTGGCAGGACCTGCTGGCCGACCGCCAGGGCCGGGCGGGCGAGCAACTCAACGTGGTCCCGCGCGGCGGCTTCGGCACGGCGTGCGCCTCGCTGCTGGCACTGCCGGCGGACGGCCCGCCGGTGTGGCTGTTCGCCGCCGGCCCGCCGCATGCCACGCCATTCCATCCCGTGGCCGCCACCGGCTGACCGTCGGCCCCAGGCCATCGGCTCCAGGCGTGGCGGGATGCGGCCGGCGCTGCTATATCCGCTCCGCCGCCCGCTTCCGGAGCGGCGCCGCATTGCGTCTCCCGCCCCGCGGGGGGATCGCCAAGGGGAACCGTGATGGCCCGCCGCCGCCAGCTCTACGAGGGGAAAGCCAAGATCCTGTTCGAGGGGCCGGAGCCAGGCACTCTGGTGCAATATTTCAAGGACGACGCAACCTCCGGCAACGGCGCCAAGAAAGGCGTCATCACTGGCAAGGGCGTGCTGAACAACCGCATCAGCGAATACCTCATGCTCCGGCTCGCCGAGATCGGCATCCCCACGCATTTCGTCCGCCGCCTCAACATGCGGGAACAATTGATCCGCGAGGTGGAGATCATCCCGCTGGAAGTGGTGGTGCGCAACGTCGCCGCCGGCAGCCTCGCCACCAGGCTGGGCATCGCCGAGGGCACCCGCCTGCCACGCTCCATCATCGAATACTACTACAAGAACGACGCCCTGAACGATCCGATCGTGTCCGAGGAGCACATCACCTGCTTCGGCTGGGCCAACACCGCCGACCTCGACGACATCGTCGCCCTGACCTTGCGGGTGAACGACTTCCTCACCGGCCTGTTCCTCGGCGTCGGCATCACGCTGGTGGATTTCAAGCTGGAGTTCGGCCGCCTGTGGGAAAACGAGGAGATGCGTATCGTGCTCGCCGACGAGATCAGCCCGGACAATTGCCGGTTGTGGGACTCGAAGACCAACGAAAAGATGGACAAGGACCGCTTCCGCCGGGACCTCGGCAAGGTCGAGGAAGCCTATCAGGAGGTGGCCAGGCGCCTGGGCATCCTGCCCGAGGCCGGCATGCGCGACCTGAAGGGGCCGGAGATCATGCAGTGAAGGGGGCAGGGCGGTGAAGGCGGTCGTGACCGTCATGCTGAAGCACGGCGTGCTCGATCCGCAGGGTAAGGCGATCGCCCACGCGCTGCACACGCTGGGCTTCGCCGGCGTGGGCGAGGTGCGCGCCGGCAAGGTGATCGAACTGGAACTGACCGAGACCGACCCCGGCAAGGCGCAGGCCGCCGCCGAGGAGATGGCGCGCAAGCTGCTGGCCAACACGGTGATCGAGAGTTTCCGGGTTTCGGTGGAGGGTTGAGGCACCGGCCTCACGTCAGGTCGGTGATGGAATGGAAGCTGGACAGGATCAGCACCTCCTGCACGCTTGGGATGGTGGCATAGGCCCAGGCGTTGATGCGGGTCTTTGCCTCGTTCGAGGGCGAGAGAATCTCGACCAGCAGCACCGGGTCGGCGAGAACACGTCCGTCGGTGAAATTCCCGCACGATACGCCGAGGTCCGGGATGCGTTCGTTGAAGCGCGCGCGAAGCTGGGGGATGACACCGGGGGTGGTGATCACGCGGCGGCCGGGGCGGTGGGTGCGCAGGTGCCGGATCAGCAGGAATGCCGCCATGCTCTGGGTGGCACCGTGATTGATGCCGGGGGGCGCCATGGCGACCGGCTCGCCATCGATCAGTTCCCAGCGCACGTGCTCTGTCCCGGGCGGCGGTTCCCAGTCCTGGAAGTCATCGACCCGGAACGGCGCCACTGCCCGACCCGGTTCGCGCCGGTTGCGGCCATTGGCGTGCCTTGCGTTGCCGCTTGCCGCGGATCGCAGGCTACCCGCGTGCCCCGGGCGACGCCGTTCTGCCGCCTTGCGAGGGTGCGACGCCCCTGCGGCACGCACCGGTTGGTGGCGCAATGGCACTGGACCGGAAGCCCCGACATTGCGTCTCGACGGGGCACGGCGGCGCCGACGAATCGGAATAGCGGGGCCAGCCGTGACCTGGCCCCGTTTGGCAGAGTCGGATGGTCGGGACGCGGTGTTCAGGGCGGGCCGGTCGCGGCGGCGGCAACCGGTGCCATCGATGCCGCCACGACGGCGAACGGATCGAGCGGATTCTCGCCGATGAGGAAGCCCAACACGCGGCGGATGCCAGTGCGGTTCTCTTCCGGCAAGTCCAGCCCCGGATGCTTCCATTCTTCCTGGTTGAACCGCTGCTCCTGACGTTTCACTTCCAGCACGAAACCGCCGAAGTTGCCGCGATAGAGGCGGATCGCGTCGAACAACCGGTTCCAGAACATGCCGTCGCACAGCGACGGGGAAATGCCGAGATCGCGGCAGATCGCGGCGATGGTGCGGCCGATCGGGCGGCGGCGGACCTCGGCTTCGATGGCCTCCATGGGGGGCAGGGTGTCGAGCGTAAGCGGCTCGCTTGCGGCGATGCGGCGGGCCAGGCGCGCCTCGGCATTGCGGGCGGCGGCCTGGCGGGCGGCGGCCTCTTGCTCCGGCGTTAGTTCTGCTGGCGGCGGCGGGTCCGCGGGTTGCGCGGGATCCGGTGCGGTTGCCGTTGGCGGCTTGGGGTCGGGCGGGGCGCGCGGTGGCAGGATCGGCAGGTCATGGCCGCGCGCGGCACGGGTCCGCAGCATGCGCTCCAGCGCGACCGCCCGCATCAGGCCGCGGTGGAGGTGGGCGAGGATGGTGTCGAACGTGACGGTGCCGAAGAAGCGCGCGATGGTGGCGAAGCCGCGGGCGACGGCGCGTTGTTCGAGGGTTTGGGCGAGGTGGCGACCGTAGGTGGCGAGGATGGCGAGGACGGCGAGGATTTCGGTGATGCGCGCGGGCGCGGGGCTGCCGGGCCGATCCTTTGAGGGAGCGGATGGGGGAGGCAGGCCGGCGGGGTTGGGGGCGGAGGGCATTGGTTGGGATACTAACGGGTTGGGGTGGGGGAGTCAAGGACTATTTTCCGGATGGGACGGGCGTTGGTGTGGGGAGCAGGCGTGGGCGGCGTGTTTGGTTTGGGTCTGCCGCCACCTGACATGGGTGAGCCGCAGATTTGCACCGGAACCAATATCCGGATATATATCCAGGGATAGCTGGGGATCGTGGCAGGTGGCCAGTCGTGCACAGAAAAGGGCGATCGCGAATTACCGGTCCGGGCTGACGGGGCGGGGCATTGTTCGGTTCGAACTACAGGCTTTCGAAGCCGACCGCGACCTGCTCCGGGCGCTGGCGCGCAAGCTGGTCGAGGCGGGGCCGGATGTTGGGCAAATCCGGCGGACGGTGCAACAAGCTGTCCCCGGCGAATCCGGCAAACACGGCGGCATCCTGGCCGCATTGCGTCGTTCACCACTCGCCGGCGCCGATCTCGATCTGACGCGCCCGCGTGAAGCGGGGCGCAAAGTTGACCTGTGACGCGGTATCTTCTCGACACCAACATTATCAGCAACGCTGTCAAACCACAGCCGTCGGAGTCGTTGCTCGTCTGGATGGCGGCGCAGCGTGACGAGGATTTGTTCATCGCCTCGCTCACCCTGGCAGAAATCCGCCGCGGCATTCGGGAGAAGCCGCATGGCAGGAAACGTGCCGCGCTCGATGCGTGGTTCTCCGGGCCAGAGGGACCACAGGCGCTGTTTGCTGGTCGCATTCTGCCGTTCGATGACAGGGCGGGTCTGGTTTGGGCGCGCTTGATGGTGGGGGGCAAGGTGGCCGGTCGGCCACGTAGCGCTCTTGATATGATCATCGCCGCCGTCGCCGTGGCGCATGAATGCCTGATCGTTACGGATAACGAAAAAGATTTCGCCGACCTGCAAATTGTGAACCCGATACGTGGAGGGAGCTAAAGGATCCCGGCACTGATCGTGTCGATGGCGGTGGTGCCGACGCACCGCACGATGGTGGCGAAGCCGCGCGCGGCGGCACGGTGTTCGAGGGTTCGGGAGAGGTGGCGGCCATAGGTGGTAAGGACGGGCACGACGGCGAGGATTTCGGCGATGCGGGCGGGCGTGGGCTTGTCGGGCCGATCCTTTGGGGGAGCGGATTTGGGAGGCAGGCCGGCAGGGTTGGGCGCGGCGGCTATCGTTTGGTAAACTAACGGATTGGGGTGGGGGCAAAGACTCTTTTCCGGAGGGCCTGGTCCTTGGGGTGGGGAGCAGACATTCGACGGAGTACAGTTCGTGATCTGCGCGCCGCTCGCGGCGTGAAGCCGCCCGGGAATCGATGGGTGTCGTGATGCCGCTGAAGGTGCGCAGACAGTCCAGGAACCTTGCGCGAATCGTCCCCATGCGCCATACCGATGATGACTAGACATAGCGGTGTATGCAATGGGCCGGCCAGGTAGAAAACAGGACCGCTTAGAGGGGGGACTCGACATGCTAGACGACCCCGCCTCTCTTGACCTAGCCGGAATAGCGGCCGGCATCAGCGGTGGCGCAACGCCGGAACATTCCTATTTGTCTGCCGTTCCCTTTGGACATCGGCGCAGGTATGCGCAGTTTTTCACGCCGGCCAAGATTGCCGGGCTTATGGCGGAGTGGGCGCTCGCGGAGTCTACGTGCTCCCTTCTCGACCCTGCGGTCGGAATGGGTGTTCTCGTGAGGGCCGCTCATGCCCGCAAGCCAGACCTCCAGGTAACCGCGTTTGAGAAGGACCCGACTATCCTTCGTGCGTACCTCAGCACGCAACCCGATCTGAGGAAAATAGAGGTAATATTTGGTGACTTTCTCACCTTAGACGTGTTGTCCACGTTCGACGCGGTCATCATGAATCCGCCTTACCTCCGGCACCACGACCTTTCCTATGACTTTGATATATTTGGCCAATTCTCCCAGAGGTATGGCGTCGATGTTTCTAAACTCTCCAATTCCTACCTTCTGTTCACGCTCAAGGCCGTTATGTTGCTAAGCCCGGGGGGGAGAGCCTCCATCATCATTCCTACAGAATGGATGAACGCGAACTTTGGGGCGGCTATGAAATCGTTTCTGATCAAGCGAAACCTTGTGCGGGAGGTGATCTACTTCTCTAATTGCTCAGAGATTTTTGACGATGCGCTAACCACGGCGTGCATTCTTTTAATTGAGAAGCCTCGCCAATGACCGAAATTCTGGCGTGGTATCTGCACGGAATTGCAAGCAGCGAGCTTCCCGACAACCTCGCCGGGTTGCGTCGAATCGCTGTAGAGAATCGCTTTAAGCCTGAGACGTTGCTCAATACCGACAAGTGGGACTTTCTGATCCGCGAAGGCGAGAAGGATACCAAACCGGGCTTCGTTCCGCTGCGCCAACTCGCTTCGACAAAGCGTGGTATCGCGACGGGGGCGAACGAATTCTTCCACCTTTCTGCACCGCGTGCGGCGGAGCTTAAACTTTCGTCACAGGCGCTTGTGCCATGTATAGGACGCGCGGCTGATGTCCAAGGATTCGAGTTCAGCGAAGCGGATTTGCGTGCGCTGACAACGAATGGCCGGCGGGTGTTCCTTGCTACCTTCGGAACTACTCTTACCGCGGCAGAGCACCGCTACATTTCCTCTGGTGAGGCAAGCGGAATTCAAGGGCGTTTTTTGCTCGCCGGACGAAGGCCGTGGTACGCGATGGAGCCTCAACGCCCAGCTCCGATTTGGGCTGCGGTTTTCGGTCGGCAGGGCTTGCGGTTTGTCCACAATCGGACAACAGCCCTCACTCTGACTACATTCCATTGTGTTTACCCCATCGACCAATCAGACAGCTTTGTTGCAGCGTTGACATTGTGTTTGAACGTGCCAAGCGTCCAAGCGGCGGCACGTGCGCACACGCGCGTATATGGTGGTGGGCTACTAAAGTTCGAGCCGAGAGACCTGCTGGAGATTTGCGTGCCAGACCTATCGAAGGCCGACGAGTCCACACGTGCCGCTTTGGCTGCGGAACAATTGCGGCTTTCAGCAGAGTTACGCGCCGGCTTGGAGTATGAAGACCTGAAATGGGAGCGGGCAGAGGCTCTTGTCAGAGCAGCCGCGATGGAGGCGACTGAACCCCAATAAGGGCAGTCAGAAATGCATTCGCATCGAACTGAACCGCGCCTCCGACCGGACGCACGTAAGCGTCGTGGCGCCCCAGGCGCGTCACCTGATGTTCCACGGTAAACGTCGGAATCTCATCATATGTTGCGACCTTTAGCCCCGAGGTTATGGGGATCATGATTGTCGTTTTTTCCTGACTCTTGGCGGGATTAACAATCTGGAAACCTACCCCGGAACCTACGATCTCAAATATGCGCAGCACGTTGATGGCAAACATGGAGTCAAAGAAGACCTGACAATAAGCCTGGGGCTTCTTGAAGCTCTCGATCCAGCGATAAACTATCTTGAGGTCCTCGACCTTCACCGTGAAACTCTGACTCTCGCGTCCCGTGGCCTTGCCGGCTTTACGTTCTTCGGCGCGGACCTGGGCGTAGTGCAACGCTTCGAACTTGCTCGATCGCACCTCGACGGCAGCAAGAGCGGAAGCAACAAGAGGTCTCAGAGCCTCAGTGCCTTGCCCGGAAACATCGCCCGGGCCGGCGTAAGTGTCGGGCACAATCAACAGATCCGGCCTCTTGCCGAATACGCGAACATCATCGAGCGTGGCTATATAGAATGCTTTGAAGCCCGCCTCGCCCGCCGCCATTCTGTCACTATTCCCGTAATGAACAACTCGATAGCGCGGGACTGCTTTGTTGACAGCCTCCGCCAAGAGATGCTCAGCCCAGTCGCCCATGGCTCGGTTCGCTAGAAATTCCGATCGAGCGTCAGTCGGAACAAAAACCCGTGCTAAGGCATCACCAGGCCCGCCGAATTGCAAATACTTTGGCTCGACGCCCCGGCGCTGCAACTCGCTGACGACGCGATCCTTGGCGCGTGCAAGCTTTGCAAAGTATTCAGTCATTCGGCCGTGCTCTCAAAAGTTGCAACGCGTCGCACTCGAGAGCTTCGGCAATCTTGAAAAGCGTCTTCACAGTGATATTGCGTTCGCCCCGCTCAATAGCCCCAATGTAGGTCCGATGAAGGTCACATCTATCGGCCAGTTCCTCTTGAGACCAGGAGCGCTTTACTCGCAGCCTGCGGACGTTCTCAGCGATCACCTTAACTATGTTCGGCTCTCGAGTCATACGCACAGACTCGTGAGGTGAAGACCAAACATCTACAGACTAGACATAGCAATTCATTGACGCGGCTAGCCTGATTGCTGATACGCTAACGCCCAAATAGCGGTAGCTCGAGCGGCCGAGCCGGTCGCAGCTGACGACCAGCGCCCAATGCGGATCATCTCCTCCCGCCCCGAACCGCCCTCCCCCGCACCATGCGACCCGCCATCCCGGGCTGGCGAACCAGCCGCAAGCGTGGCAAGAATCGGCGCGGCAACCCACCCAACGCCGAGGCAGGCATGAAAGCCGGCATCGTCGTCTTCCCCGGCATCAACCGTGAGCGCGACATGGCGATCACGCTGGAACGCTCCGGCGCCACCCCGTGCCTGATAGCGCCTACGGCCAGTGCGTCATAGGCCGCATGGTATCTTCTGTCGCATTCATCGACGTTCAATTCCCAGGCAGTTCCAGTGCGGCGGAGTCATGACCGCCCCCGTCCCGTCCGGACTCCCGTCCCAACGTGCCGGCGGTTGCCGGCCCGCGGTCTTGCAGATCGAGAACTTCGAACTGAAGCCCTCGGGAGGCTCGACGAGCGTAGGGCGCGCGCGAAACGACAATCCGGCATACAGCGCGCTCAGCGGCAATCGGAAGTCGAACGCCGGCAGGGCAATAACGGCGTCCAATCCAACCAGCCTTTCGCTGTCCCAGTTCCGGTCCGGCTGACGCCGATAGATGCGTACCTGAGGGTAGTCCGGGTCCACCAGCACGATGTATTCGAGTGTCGGAATCGACTTGTATTCTTCGAGCTTCTCGTAGCGGTCGAACAATCGGGTTGTTGGCGACAAAATCTCCATGACCAAGGTCGGCGCGTCCGCTTCGAGCGAACTATCATCCGGCGCGCCGCACTCGATGCCCATGTCGGCCTGGCGCCGGTTTCCCGCCGGGATCGCGATATATGTGTCAGACGTGAATGGCTGGCATCTGTGACCCTCGAGGTGATTGCCGGCCAGGCGTATGGCGTTGACGGCAATCCGGTCGTTTCTGCGGCTGGCACCGGCCATCATGAGCGGCTCGCCGTCAACGAGCTCGTAGCGACCCTCGGTTTGCGTCGTCACCCAATCGTAGAACTCGCTGACTGACATCTTGCGCCGTGCGGTTTCGCTCATCGCCGCCTCCTCTGGACGATAGTAGGCGTCTTCACTCCGGTGTGCCACCTGCCGAAACAACAGGCGCAACCGGCGGTCGAGCTCCCTATTGTTGCCTTGGATGCCCCAGGCGGTAAGCGCACTCGTCTCCTGCGGCGAGCCCGATCCGAATGACCGCAATGGGTCGGAACCGCCTCCCCCGCGCCAGGCGACTCGCCCGCCCGGGCTGGCGGACCAGCCGCAAGCGTGGCAAGAAGCGGCGCGGCACCCCACCCAACGCCGAGGCGCGCATGAAGACCGGCATCGTCGTGTTCCCCGGCATCAACCGCGAGCGCGACATGGCGATCGCGCTGGAGCGCTCCGGCGCCAGGCCGCGGATGATCTGGCACAAGGAGACCGACCTCGCCGGCCTTGACCTGATCGTCATCCCCGGTGGCTTCAGCTTCGGCGACTACCTCCGCTGCGGCGCCATGGCCGCGCACTCGCCCGTCATGCCCGCCATCCGCGCGCATGCCGAGCGCGGCGGCTACGTCCTCGGCGTCTGCAACGGCTTCCAGATCCTGACCGAGGCCGGTCTGCTCCCCGGTGCCCTGCTGCGCAACGCCACGCTGCGCTTCATCGCCCGCGACTGCCATCTGCGCGTGGAACGCACCGACACCGCCTTCACCGTGCAATTCCAGCACGGCGAAACCTTCCGCGCCGTGATGGCGCACGGCGACGGCAACTACTTCGCCGACGACGCCACGCTCGACCGGCTGGAGGGCGACGGCCTGGTGGTGTTCCGCTACGCCACACCCTCCGGCGAGACGACCCCGGAAGCTGCCCGCAACGGCGCCGCACGCAACATCGCCGGCATCCTCAGCCCCAATCTGCGCGTGCTCGGCCTGATGCCGCACCCCGAGGATCTGGTCGATCCGCTGATGGGCGGGACGGACGGCAAGCCCCTGTTCGATGCGCTGGCCGCCGCGTAGGCGGTTCGTCAGGGCATGTGCCGGCGCTGATCAGCCGGACCACGACCGGTTCCGGGACAACGCAAGCAGGGCGTCCTGACAGGCCGCCTTCAACGGCGGCGGGTCGCGTTCGACCAGCAGCCGGACGCGTGCCAGGTCAACGGTGTCGCAGTCGTGTCGTGGCCGATTGCCGAGGCGGCGGATTTCGCACCACGGAATATCAGGGCGAGTCTCGGAGGCGATCTCGCCAGGCTTGGCGGTTGCCTCGCTGATGATCATCAGTGCGTATTTGACGGCGAAGGTGACTTGATCGTTCGCGGCGAAAGTATTTGCGTCCAAACCATCGGTGAATTGCTCGATGCGGTCGATGGCCTCGACGATATCCGTGAACCGCTGAACCGGATCGCTAGAAGGCACGCACGGCCTCGCGATGCACGTTCCGCCGCACGCGCGGCCTGAGTGTCCCTTCCTCGATCAGGTCGACGGGGTGGTTGAGAAGATCGGCGATGTGGTTTTCGATCCTGATCACATCCAGCAGCGACAGCCGCCGGGCGTCGTCGAACGCGGCCAGCAGGTCGATGTCGGAGTCGGGCCGTGCGGTATTGCGTGCCGCAGAGCCGAACAGGGACAGTCGCACGACACCGGCAGCCTTCAACTCCGGTTCGTGTGCGCGCAGCGCGGCGATGATCGGCTCTCGGATCATGCGCGGATACTACACCAGCTTTCGGGTTCGCCCCAACCTCATCCGGGAGAGGTCGTTCATGCGGGGCTTCCCTCGGGCCGATGGCGTCTGTTGGCCGCCGCGGAAAGCGCTTTAGCACGGAGGAAGGTTGAGAGCAGTAGAGTCGAGGAGAGGCGTGGTAACCGATCCAAAGGACTCAATTTGTTTTCGGACAGACACCAAGCACCGCCACGGCGTTCTTTACATCGGAGGCGTCGATGCAGTATTCAACTGCTTCGATTTGCGTACCGACGTGCTCGGTATCGCCGTAGAAGGCGGTGCAATATGGCTCATTCTCAAATTCGATGATCTCGGACGCACCCTGGTGCTTCGACAGTCGGCGTTCGAGCACATCTATGTCGCCATCATTAGCGAATGACCCCCCCCCTTGCCTGCGGTGCAAGAGAAGGTCGCAATGGTGGAACGCCGTGGAGTAGGTGTGATCCACCTCGATCGTCGGATACCTCGTGTTCTGCAGCGCCCGGATGATTTCTTGCCGCCTCGCCGTCGGGAGGTTGCGCCAGGTCCGGATACGGTCGACAGTGGTCTTTAGATGTTCCTGCGTGCGTGCACGCGAAACGAACAGAACAAAGTCCTGCCCTGTGACGCGCCCCTCGCAGGCAAGCAACACCGCGACCAAGAAAATGCATGGGGATGGAGTCTGATGCCGGCCGTCGTCGCAGTCGCGTTTACCGGATTTGGCAGTTGATAGCGTCAGGCCTGCTGGTCAAGAGTAGTGCTGCTGCCCGCCGGTTCGTTCAGATATGCGCAGCCGGCCGGTGTCACCCGGATCGGCTGGTTGTCATCGATCCAGCAAAGGCCCATGTTTGCGAACACACGTCCGACCTGGCGCGGGAGACTATTCCCACCCCTGGAGAGTTTTTCGGCCCGGAGTTCCGCGGCGAGCCGAAGCTGGAGATCGTGCGTCCATCGCTCGCCCTTGTACAAACCGAAGATCATAAACATTTCGCGGAAATCGTCAATATCAACGGTGGTTCCCTTTGGAAAATACCAGTAGGCGCTGTGGGATTTGTATTCGTCGGCGAACTTCCTCCATTCGACCGAAATCGCCGCGCCACCCCTCAGTAGCCTCGTTCCGCAAGTTAGACCAGCGTCAGTTGGCCATCTTCCTTGATTGCCACCCTGCGTCCGTATGTCTTGCGTTTGTGTTTTGACTCAGCGTCCCTGCCGTTGCTGCCGGCGTCCGAGGCAGCGAGATCTTTAAGTTCTTCCTTGCCAGGGTACTTAGCCCGGCCAACAAGCAACAGGGGATCGACGCCGGACGCATCGCGAACCCGCTCTTCAGCGAGCCCCACGTATGCGGGATTGATGTCGACGCCGACGTACTGGCGACCCATGCTCTTGGCGACGGCGCAGGTGGTGCCTGTCCCGACGAATGGGTCCAACACTATTTCGCCTGGAAAGTCGGCGATCGCCCCGTAGGTATAAAGTCGTATCAGCCGGGCCGGCAGCTTCTCCGGAAACGGTGCAGGGTGGTCGCCTTCACGCTTTACGTCCTCAGGGTACATGAACCATACCTGTTGAGCCAAGTCGAGCCATTCCGTCCGGGTAAGCTCGTTTGCCCTCTTTGCGTCCGCGGTGAATTTCGGTGGTTTGCCCGGCTTCACATAGACGTTGACGAACTCGATTGTGTTGTTCTCGATGATGTTGCCCGGATATGGATAACTACCGAACATCATCTTCGAAGTCTGTTTCTGCCAGACAAAGAGGCTGTACCGCGCAAGGTCAGTTTCGGCGAGGATGTTGTGCTCCATGTCGAACGCGACGTTCTTCAGATGCCTCGTATGTTGTTCGATCACGGCCTTCGGAATCGGCATGACCGGCGCGTTGATGCAGAGCTTGCCGTTTGGCCGGAGTACCCGGGCGCACTGGTTCCAAACCCGCTGCATGTCGTCCAAATAGGCTTCGTAGGAGGCCCACGGGTTTTCGCCCTGATCATATTCCACAGCCGTCCAGTACGGGGGCGACGTCACTATCAGGTCGATGCTGCCCTCAGGAAAGGTCACCATCACCTCGGCAGCGTGGCCGGTGAACAGCCGGTTGACCATGTCAACCAAGCCGAGGCTTGAGGACAGGCGCTTCAAGGGTTCGCTCTTTGGTCTGGTTGCGTGCATGTGACCTTCCGAAGGGGGCCCCGGTTAATCTGGAGGAGGATCAGCGTGGCGAGCTGGGGTTACCGATTCGCTACTGGATAATAGGGCAATCTGGAGGGGGGCGCCGCCAGCCCGAATCGCTCCGGTGAGCTCATCCTCTTACCCCGGCGCGATGGACGCCGAGCCGCTGGCACCGCGGCTCAGTGCGACGGCGCCGGTCTGGGCAATGACCTCCTAGATTTCTGGAATTATTCCTATAAACAATGCTCGAGCTCATGTCTTGGTGTCAATTACATGCGCCTGTTGTCTTGGAAGCTATTGATTTCATTGGCGTCCCCGGCGGGATTCGAACCCACGGCCCCAGGATTAGGAATCCTGTGCTCTATCCGTCTGAGCTACGGGGACCAGCCGATCAACAACGATCTTGCGGCCGCGACCGGCCGCCCTGCATAGCATCGCGGACGCGCCCCGGCGAGAGGCTGCCACCCGGCGCGTGGCACCAGCGTCGGCCGCCGTATGTCCCCCGATTGTTGCTGTGCGCCACGCCTGCCTAGAATAGCCCCGCCACCGCGAGGGAGATGATTGCCATGCAGGTCCGTGCCGCCGTTGCCCGCGAGGCCGGCAAGCCGCTCAGCCTGGAAACCGTGGATGTCGCGGGTCCGCGTGCGGGCGAGGTGCTGGTGGAGATCAAGGCCACGGGCATCTGCCACACCGACGAATTCACCCTCTCCGGTGCCGACCCCGAGGGCCTCTTCCCGGCCATCCTCGGCCATGAGGGAGCGGGCGTGGTGGCGGAGATCGGCGCCGGGGTGACCACGCTGAAGCCGGGCGACCACGTCATCCCGCTCTACACACCGGAATGCCGGCAGTGCGAATACTGCCTCAGCCGCAAGACCAACCTGTGCGTGGCGATCCGCGCCACGCAAGGCCGCGGCGTGATGCCGGACGGCACCAGCCGGTTCTCCTGCGACGGCGCGCCGGTGATGCACTACATGGGCACCTCGACCTTCGCCAATTTCACCGTGCTGCCGGAGATCGCGCTGGCGAAGATCCGCGCCGACGCGCCGTTCGAGAAGGTCTGCTACATCGGTTGCGGCGTCACCACCGGGATCGGCGCGGTGATCAACACCGCCAAGGTCGAGCCGGGCGCGCGAGTCGTGGTGTTCGGGCTGGGCGGCATCGGGCTGAACGTGATCCAGGGCGCGCGCATGGCGGGGGCCGAGATGATCGTCGGCGTGGACCTCAACCCGAAGCGGCGCGCGATCGGGGAAAAATTCGGCATGACGCATTTCGTCAACCCGGCCGAAGCCGCGGGTGAACTGGTGCCGTACCTGGTGGATCTGACGCGCGGCGGCGCCGACTACAGCTTCGAGTGCATCGGCAACGTGAAGGTGATGCGCCAGGCGCTGGAATGCGCGCATCGCGGCTGGGGCCAGTCGATCATCGTCGGGGTCGCCGGGGCGGGGCAGGAGATCGCCACGCGGCCGTTCCAGTTGGTCACCGGCCGGGTGTGGAAGGGCACCGCGTTCGGCGGCGCGCGGGGCCGCACCGACGTGCCGCGCATCGTCGATTGGTATATGGAAGGTCGCATCAACATCGACGACCTGATTACCCACGTGCTGCCGTTCGAGCGCATCAACGAAGGGTTCGAACTGATGCGCCGGGGCGAGAGCATCCGCTCCGTCGTGACGTTCTGATCGCGTCCGGGTCACGTGACGCTCCAGCGGCCGCGGCTCACGCGCAGCCTGCGCAGGCCCGCCCCGCGGCGCCGGGAGCGCTGCACGGCGGCCGGCATGTGGCACAAATGGACTGATTGGCGTGCGGCCCTGGATCACTGGCAGGTGCGCCTGCCGCAATGCTGGTCGCGAAGGGGATAGAGATGCCGCGCAACCTGTTGACCGACATACCGGGGATCGCGGTGGGCCACGCCGAGGATCTGACGCTCGGTTCGGGGGTGACCGCCATTTTGTTCGATCGGCCGGCGGTCGCCTCGGTCAGCATCCTGGGCGGCGCCCCGGGCAGTCGCGACACGGCGATGCTGGCACCGGAGAACACCGTGCAGGCGGTGGACGCGATCGTGCTGTCCGGCGGTTCGGCGTTCGGCCTGGATGCGGCCGGCGGCGTGCAGGCCGCGTTGCGCGCGCAGGGGCGGGGGCTGGCGATCCGCGGGGTGCTCGTGCCGCTGGTTGCGCAGGCGATCATCTTCGACCTGGCGAACGGCGGCGACAAGGCGTGGGGCCGCTTCTCGCCGTATCGCGACCTCGGCTATGCGGCTTCCGTCGCCGCGAGCGCGGCACCGTTTGCGCTGGGCACGGTGGGGGCGGGCACCGGCGCGACGACGGCCACCGTCAAGGGCGGCCTCGGTTCGGCGAGCGCGGTGACCCGCGGCGGCCACACCGTGGCGGCTATCGTCGCGGTCAATGCGGTGGGTTCGCCGCTGGTCGGCGACGGCCCCTGGTTCTGGGCCGCGCCCTTTGAGCAAGACGAGGAGTTCGGAGGGCGCGGTTGGCCGGCGACGTTCGATACGGCGTTGCGGCTGAAGGGCACGCCGGGGACCAGCACCACAATCGGGCTGGTCGCCACCGATGCGGTGCTGACCAAGCCGCAGGCCAAGCGGCTGGCCATCATGGCGCATGACGGACTGGCGCGCGCGGTGCTGCCGGCGCATGCGCCGATGGACGGCGACACGATGTTCGCCGCCGCGACCGGAGCGCGTCCGCTGACCGATGGGGCCCGGGAGCTGACCGAGATCGGTCATGCCGCCACGCTGGTGATGGCGCGGGCCATCGCGCGCGGCGTCTATGAGGCCGGGTCGTTGCCTGTACCAGAGGCGCAACAGTCCTGGCGCGAGCGGTTCGCGACCCAGGCATAAAAGCGATGTCGAGAGCCAGTGGGAGTATGCGGTTTTAGAACCTGCCCCGGGGCCACGCCGGCCGGCTTATCCCTCCCGCCAGGCGTGAGCGAGGCGTGATACGGAGTCAGATTGGCCTGGGACGCCCGCCGCCTTACCTTGTCGGCGATGATCGAGCTTGTCCCCGCCCCGGCCACGCTGCCTCCCGCACAGCGCATTTACGCGGTGGGCGAGGTGCCTGGCTGCTTCGAGCCTGCGTCGCAGCCAACCGCCGCTGCGACAACAGCGACTGCGATTGCCCGGGACTGCCGTCAGTTCCGTTTGGCGTCCATGTCACCATCGCGAAAGATGGCGACGCGCGCGCTGTATCCCCCCAACGGTCGGAGTGGCGGCTCGCCTGGCGACGGAAGCGGTGCGGCGCGCGGCACGGTCGGGCGGCAAGGCGCATGACGCGGTGGCGGGGCAGCTTGAAGGTCTGGACCGGGTGGAGGCAGACATTCTGGGTTGTCACTGATCGACGGTGCATGACTCACGATTTTTGCACATGGTCACCTTGCAGGTGCTGCCTACCAACCTGGTGAAATGGCCCCTCTCGCCCAGTTCCGACCTAAACCCGCTTTCGACCCATTGCAGATTCTCGCCTGATCAGGTTCAGCGGCGATCGTCAGTCAGCGAGAATGAACTCTCGAATTGCGCTAAAGACACGGCCGGGATTATCGGCGGCGACGTTGTGGCCGCAGTTTTCCAGGCGCTCGAAGCGGACCAGGTGAGGTGGAATGCACTGGGCCGTCATTTCGCTGAGAGAGATCGGAGTGATAGGGTCCTCCTCCCCAGCCATCAGCAGCACAGGACACGCAATCCTGGCCAGGTCGTAGCGAAAGTCCATGCGGCCATGCTCGTTGCCGGGACCGTTAAAGTAAGCGGCAACATCCGTCTTTATGATGGCCCGGCCCAACCTCAGCCTCTCATTCGATGCATCATGGCGCCGATTGTAGAAGGGCATGCATTTGGCAATGTAGCTGGCTCCCCCCTCGGCGGTAGGATTGGTCCAATAGCCTTCGGCGAGGGCGCCGATTTCGGCGCCGCCAAGGCGTGTGAACGTCTCGAAGACGGTTGGGAAATCGATCTTTGCAACAGTGCTCAACAGGATAAGCTTGCCGGGATGTTCGGGATATCGTGTTGCATAGGCCTGAGCCACAAAACCGCCGAATGACAGACCGCAGACGATCGGCTTGACAATGCCGAGCGCGTCGCAAAGCCCTTTCACGTCGTCGCCCCATTGGGTGAGATTCCAGCTTGCAGGATCGGTTCCAGTGCTGCGGCCATTGCCGCGGTGATCGTAGTAAACGATTTGCGCTACATCGCTTAAGGCAGAAAATGCGGGTTTAAAGCCGCTGTGGTCGAACCCGGGACCTCCATGCAGCAAGAGAAGGGTCGGCTTTTCGCGCATTCGATCGCCGTCGGGGACCAGGCCGGAGTTCTCGACATCGAAGTAAAGTCTGGCACCGTTTACGTCGACAAGCATGGCTGGATACCTTGAGTGATTGCGGAACGATTTAACCTAAGCAGATTCCGATTGGTTGATCAACGGTCTGGCGGTGCGATCCACGCAGCGGACAAGGAGCTCAACCGTGAGAAGATGGGACCTTCCGTTGGCCAAGCCACGAATCTCTGCTTAGCGGGCCAGAAAATCAAGCAACTGGATAACCGGGCCGAAGCTCACCGAATTACGCGCCGAATTACGCGCCAGCAGCGGCTTGCGGATCTCCGTTGTATATTTATCGAATTTCGCACCAAAAATAAGCCGCTGAAAAGACGCCAGTTTTCCGCTGCATAAGTCGGGTGCCAATCGCCGCCGCGCCGCCGGCGCCCGTGTCCCGAAAACGAATGAAGAGCTTCTGCGGCGCGAAGCCGCCGCAGAAGCTCCGTTGGACGAACGCGGGGCGTTGGGCGGCGGACAGGCGCTATGGAGATTTCACCAAGGACGCCCGGTGCCTGGGCTGATCA
>Ga0307372_10000184_pt1 | contig 107042 bp, 95 predicted proteins | sample OX1MG_FD_202533 | JGI IMG/M metagenome (GOLD analysis project Ga0307372, IMG submission 202533) | Soil microbial communities from Risofladan, Vaasa, Finland - OX-1 | ecosystem: Environmental > Terrestrial > Soil > Coastal area > Acid sulfate soil | place: Finland: Risofladan, Vaasa | collected... | reverse complement strand
TGTAGGTGCCTGGGATCGGCACCGTCTCGCCGTCGACGGTCCTCGTGAGCGTGGTGGTATCAGCCATTGCAGTGCTCCTTCTCCGCTCTGTCGAGCGTCTCGCGTCCTGACCTCGTCCAAGGATCACTCTACCGAACAACAATTGCATGCGCAATTATTCCGCCGGAAGCAGCTAGACTGACCCCATGGCGATCAGCGCTGACCGTCCCGACGAGGCGGAGCCGGCCGCGAGCGCCGGCCTCAGCCCGGAGCGACCGGACCGGATCACCCTGGTCGGCCTCGTGCTCGAGAGCGCGCTCGGCCTGCGCCGCGCCCTCGGACCCGGGCACGACTGCGAGGTCGGGATCCGGGGCCAGTCCTTCGAGATCCTGCTCCGCCTGCTGCGGACGCCGGGGACCCGGCTCCGCATGAGCGACCTCGCCGCCCAGACGGGACTGACCCCGAGCGGCCTGACGCGCGCCGTCGACCGGCTCGTCGACGCCGGCCTCGTCGCCCGCGAGCTGTGCCTGAGCGACCGGCGGGGGGCGTTCGCGCTCCTCACCGAGGCCGGAGCCGGGCGCGCGGCGGAGGCGGTCGCCCACCACGAGTGCGACATCGACAACCTCCTCACTGGTCTGTACTGCCCCGCCGAGGAGGAGGAGCTGGCCCTGCTGCTGCGCAGGCTGCGCGACCGGGTCGCCCCCGAGGCGACGCTCGTCAGCGAGCCCGCCCCCGAGACGCCCGAGGAGGTGAAGGCACCGGCCGATCCCCATTAGCGTCATCGGCGGCGGACGGACTGGGAGGTCGTGATGGCACGGAACAGCTTCGGCGCGGAGGGCGCCCTGGAGGTCGGGGGCAGGCGCCACACGATCCACCGGCTCGCGCCCCTCGCCGGCGACCACGCCGTCGAACGGCTCCCCTTCTCGTTGAAGATCCTCCTCGAGAACCTGCTCCGCAACGAGGACGGCGTGAACGTCCGCGCGGAGGACATCGAGGCCCTCGCCGGCTTCGCCGACCACGGCCCCGGCGAGCGCGAGATCGCCTTCTCGCCGGCGCGCATCCTCCTGCAGGACTTCACCGGTGTCCCCTGCGTCGTCGACCTCGCGGCGCTGCGCGACGCCGTTGAGCAGCTCGGGGGCGCCACGCAGCGGGTCAACCCCCAGGTCCCGGTGGACCTCGTGATCGACCACTCGGTGATCGCCGACGTCGCGGGGCGGCCGGACGCGTTCGCCACGAACGCCCGGCTCGAGTTCGAGCGCAACGCCGAGCGCTACCGGTTCCTGCGCTGGGGCCAGCAGGCGTTCTCGAACTTCCGGGTCGTCCCGCCGGACACGGGGATCTGCCACCAGGTCAACCTCGAGCTGCTCTCCCAGGTCGTCTTCACCGACGCCGGCGGCAACGCCTACCCCGACACGCTCGTCGGCACCGACTCGCACACCCCGATGGTGAACGGGCTCGGGATCGTCGCGTGGGGCGTCGGCGGCATCGAGGCCGAGGCGGCGATGCTCGGCCAGCCGATCTCGATGCTCATCCCGAGCGTCGTCGGCCTGCGCCTCGACGGCGAGCTGCCCGAGGGCGCCACCGCGACCGACCTCGTGCTCACGATCGCCGAGCTGCTGCGGGGGCACGGCGTGGTGGGCAAGTTCGTCGAGTGCTACGGCCCCGGCGTCGCGAACGTCCCGCTCGAGAACCGGGCGACGATCGGCAACATGTCGCCCGAGTACGGATCGACGGTGACCATCTTCCCGATCGACGCCGAGACGCTCCGCTACCTCACCTTCACCGGCCGCTCCCCCGAGCAGGTCGGCCTCGTCGAGGCCTACGCCAAGGAGCAGGGACTCTGGCACGAGCCGGACGCCGAGCCCGTGTACTCCGAGACGCTCGCGCTCGACCTGTCGAGCGTCGTGCCGAGCCTCGCCGGCCCGTCGCGGCCCCAGGACCGGGTCCCGCTCGACCGGGCCAAGCCGATGTTCGCCGAGGCGCTCACGAAGGCGCTCGCCTCCGGCGGCGGCGGCGAGCGCCCCCACGCCGAGGCGCCCGTCGAGCTCGCGGACGGGACCGAGCTCCGCCTCGACCACGGCCACGTCGTCATCGCCGCCATCACGAGCTGCACGAACACCTCCAACCCCCAGGTCATGCTCGCCGCCGGCCTGCTCGCCAAGCGGGCCGTCGAGCGCGGCCTGTCGGCCAAGCCCTGGGTCAAGACCTCGCTCGCGCCCGGCTCGCGCGTCGTCGTCGACTACTACGAGCGTGCCGGGCTCATGCCATACCTCGAGAAGCTCGGCTTCGGCCTGGTCGGCTTCGGCTGCACCACCTGTATCGGCAACTCGGGACCGCTCGCCCCCGAGATCTCCGCCGCGATCGGCGAGCACGACCTCGCGTGCGTCGCCGTGCTGTCGGGGAACCGGAACTTCGAGGGGCGCATCCACCCGGACGTCCGGATGAACTACCTCGCCTCGCCCCCCCTCGTCGTGGCCTACGCCCTCGCCGGGACGATGGACATCGACCTGTACAACGACCCGATCGGCGAGGACGGCGCCGGCGAGCCGGTGTTCCTCCGCGACCTCTGGCCGAGCCAGGCCGACGTCGTGGCCACGGCGCAGCAGTCGGTGCTCGCCTCGATGTACCGCGACGACTACGCCGACGTCTTCGCTGGAGACGAGCACTGGCGCTCGCTCGAGGTCGGCGCCGGGGACCGCTACGAGTGGGACGACGTCTCGACCTACATCCGCAGGCCGCCCTACTTCGACGGCATGGGCGCCGAGCCCGAGGCGCTGGGCGACATCGCGGGCGCCCGGGCCCTCGCCGTCCTCGGCGACAGCGTGACCACCGACCACATCTCCCCGGCGGGCTCCATCCGGGCGGCGAGCCCGGCGGGCGCCTGGCTGCAGGCCAACGGCGTCGAGCCTGGCGACTTCAACTCCTACGGCGCGCGCCGCGGCAACCACGAGGTGATGATCCGCGGGACCTTCGCCAACATCCGCATCCGCAACCGTCTCGCGCCGGGCACCGAGGGCGGGGTGAGCGTCCACCTCCCCGACGGCGAGCAGGCGGCGATCTACGACGTCGCGCGGCGCTACCTGGCGGAGGGAACGCCCCTCGTCGTCCTCGCCGGCAAGGAGTACGGTTCGGGCTCCTCGCGGGACTGGGCGGCCAAGGGCACGGCCCTGCTCGGGGTACGGGCGGTGCTGGCCGAGAGCTACGAGCGGATCCACCGCTCCAACCTGATCGGGATGGGCGTGGCGCCGCTGCAGTTCCTGCCGGGCGACAGCGTCTCCTCGCTCGGCCTGAGCGGCCATGAGGTGTTCTCGGTCACCGGGCTCGCCGGGGCCACGGCGGGCGAGCTGATCGGCAGGAGCGTCACCGTCCGCGCGGACGGCACGGAGTTCCGGGCGCTGCTCAGGATCGACACCGAGACGGAGGCGCAGTACTACCTCCACGGGGGCATCCTGCGCTACGTCGTGCGCAAGCTGGCCGCGTCCTGAGCGGTGGCGGGAGCGGGCCCCGGGACCTCGCCGGCACGAGGGACCGTTCGGCGGACGCGGCCGCTCCCGTGAGCGAGCGCCAGGTCACGGTCGCCAGCTTCAACGTGCACGCGGGCATCGACGGCTGGGGGCGCCACATCGACGTCGTCGGCGCGTCGCGGCGGATCGACGCCGACGTGCTCGTCCTCCAGGAGACCTGGTCCCCCGAGGGTGGCACGCCGCTCGCCCGGCAGATCGCCGACAGCTGCGGCTACGAGGTCGTCGAGGCCGAGCTCGCCCGGGGACGGATGGTGTCGCCCGATCCGGCCCTCGTCGGCCCCGACGACCCGCCGACGTGGGGGCCCGGGCGCGCGGCGCAGACGAGGATGCTGCGCATCGACGGGCGCCCGGGCACCCGCCGCTCCCGGCTGTCCGCCGCCGAGCTCCGCCTGCCCGCGACGCGCGGCGGCTGGGGAGTCGCAGTCCTCTCCCGGCTTCCGGTCCGCCACCACGAGGTCGTGGAGCTTCCCGACCTGCGCGGTGACGCGGCGACGCGCAAGGCCGTCGTCGCCGAGCTCGACGTCGGCGGCACCCCGCTCGTCATCGCCGGGGTCCACCTCGGCCACCTCCGTCGGGGCTCGCCGATCCAGATCCGGGCCCTGCGGCGCGCGCTGCCGCCGGCACCGACGCCCGCGGTGCTGCTCGGGGACATGAACTGCTGGGGGCCGCCGCTCGTGGCGATGCTGCCCGGCTGGCACCGGGCGGTGAAGGGTCGGACCTGGCCGGCGTGGCGCCCGCACAGCCAGATCGACCACGTCCTCGTCCGCGGCCCGCTCGAGGTGCTCGACGGCGAGGTGCTCGAGCCACTCGGCTCCGACCACCGGCCGGTGCGCGCCACGCTCGCCGTCTGAGCGCCCGGGCAGGCCGCGTCCTCGCGGAGACCCCCCGCCGTCGCGTCCCGAGCGATCAGCGCAGGGCGACCGACGGGCGGAACGAGGCCAGCAGCGTCAGGTCGAGCTGGTGCTCGAGCGCCGAGGCGAGGCGCAGCAGGGTCGGCTCGCTCCACGCCCGCCCGAGGAAGGTGAGCCCGACCGGCAGGCCGTCGACACTGCCGACGGGGAGCGAGATCGACGGATAGCCGGCGACGGCCGCCGCCTGGTAGCCGGCCCGCAGCGAAGGATCGCCGTTCACCTGGTCGATGCACCACGCCGGCGCCATAGTGAGCACGACGAGCGCGTCAAGCCCGGCGCCGTCGAGGGCGGCGTCGAGGCCGTCACGCCCGGCGCGTCGGAGGTTGCGCTCGAGCGCCTGGCGGTACCCGGGGGCGTCGAGCCCTTCGGTCGCCGCCGCCGCCTCGAAGAGGTCCTGCCCGAAGAGCGCCAGCTCCTCGCCGGCGTTCGCCTCGTTGAAGGCGATCAGCTCCGCCAAGGAGCGCGGGCAGGCGTCACGGTCGCCGGGCCGCCCCGCTAGGTAGCGGTCGAGGCCGTCGTGGAACTCGTGGAAGAAGACGGTGAGCTCGTCCTCGCTCTCGTCGAGCTCGGCGGCGGTCGGCACCTCGACCGGGTCGATGAGCGTGGCACCCGCCTCGTGCATGGCCCGCAGCGCCTCGGCGACCACCCGGTCGGCCGCCGGGTGGTAGCCGGTGTAGAAGGCGCGCGGCACGCCGACACGCATCCCCTCGAGCCCGCCCGCGCGGCAGAACTGCGTGTACTCGGCCGGCAGGCCCGCCGGTCGTTCGAGCGTCGCCGGATCCGCGAGGTCCGCGCCGGCGAGGACGCCGAGCAGCAGCGCAGCGTCGACGACCGACCTCGCCATCGGGCCGACCGAGTCCTGGCTGGCGGCGATCGGGACCACGCCGGCGCGGCTGACGAGGCCACGGGTCGGCTTCACCCCGACGACCCCGCACACCGCCGCCGGACAGAGGATCGACCCGTCCGTCTCGGTCCCGACGGCGAGGGGCGCGAAGCCGGCTGCCACCGCGGCGCCGGAGCCGGAGGACGAGCCCCCGGGGCTTCGGTCGAGCGCGTGGGGGTTGCGCGTCTGGCCGCCGACGGCGCTCCAGCCGCTCGAGGAGCGGCGCGAGCGGAAGTTCGCCCACTCCGACAGGTTCGTCTTGCCGAGGACGACCGCCCCCGCCTCGCGCAACCGGGCGACCGCGGTGGCGTCGCGGGCCGGCGGGACCTCGGCGAGGGCCAGCGAGCCGGCGGTGGTCCCGAGGCCGCCCGCGGTGTCGAGGTTGTCCTTCACGAGGACGGGGACCCCGAGCAGCGGCCGCGCCGCGAGACCGGGCGCCGCGGCTTCGGCGGCTTCGGCGGCCTCGGCCCGCTCGGCCGCGCGCCCGTCGACGGCGAGCACCGAGCGGAGCTGCGGCCCGGCACGGTCGAGCCTGGCGATCCGTCCGAGCAGCGTCTCGACGAGCTCGGCGCGGGTCAGGTCCTTCGAGAGCAGCTGGCGCAGCTCGCCGAGCGTCGCGAAACCGAGCGAGGACGTCCGCGGATCGGGGTCGTCCGGGAGCACGGTGGCCGGCTCAGCCGACGGTGACGAGACGCCCGAGACCCACGTGGCGCAAGAACGCGTCGAGCGCCGTGGTGAGGAGCGGGAGCTCGTTCAGGATCAGCAGGACGCCGAAGCCGGCGAGCAGGCCGGAGGAGGCGAGCGTGATTGCACGCGAGTGCATCTTGACCCAGCGCAGCGCCCCGGTGAGCCGGCCGAAGCTGCACCCCACCACGAGGAAGGGGACCCCGAGCCCCGCCGTGTAGAGGGCGAGCAGGACCGCCCCCTGACCGGGGCCGCGGTTGGTCGACGCCACGGCGAGCACCGACGCGAGCACGGGCCCGATGCACGGCGTCCAACCGAAGCCGAAGGCCGCTCCGGCGACCGGCGCGTAGAACGGGCCGAGGCGGGAGGGGCTCGGGTGAAAGCGAGCCTCCCGGTACAGGCTGGGGAGGCGCAGCACGAGCGAGCCCGCCAGGAACAACGCCATCGAGAGCACCACGACGCCGGAGATCCGGGTGATGAGGGTGAGATTGTGGTGCAGCGCCGAGCTGACCGTCGTGGCGGTGAGGCCGAGCAGGACGAAGACGACGCCGAAGCCGGCGATGAACAGCAGGGTGTCGCGGACGATCTTCGCCAGGTGGCGGCGGGCGTCGGCCGCCTCGGTGATGTCGAAGCCCGTCACCATCGACAGGTACGCCGGGACGACCGGGAGCACGCACGGCGAGACGAACGAGGCGACACCCCCGCCGAACGCCACCACGTAGCTGACTCCTGCACCCAACTGCGTCCGCTCCTTCGTCGGGCACGCCCGCGCCCGCCGGGCCGCCGGATCCGGTGCCTCGCGCCCGGCCGGACGGCCGCGCCGTCGACCTCCAGCCTCGCGCCCGGGGCGCCGGCGTGCGAACGCGAGGCGCCGGCGGGCGCACGGTCCTTGCTTCGCGTGCGCGGTCTTGGCATTGTCGAGTCGATGGAGGTGTCTTGGCGGAGCTGAGCGAACGCGAGCGCGCCGTGCTCGACTTCGAGCGCGAGTGGTGGGTCGAGCCGGCCGGCTGCACGAAGGCGGAGTCGATCCGCCGGCGCCTGTCGATCTCGTCGGCCAGCTACTACGCGCTGCTGGACCGTCTCGCCGACTCCGCGGCCGCGTTCGGCTACGACCCGCTCGTCGTGCGCCGCCTGCAACGCCGGCGCGCTGCTCGCCGGCGCGCCCTGCTCGTCGGCGAGCAGCCACGGCGCCGCCGCCCGCACTGAACGCGGTCGCGCTCGGCGCGATCGAGCTCCTCGCCCGGAGCCCGAGGGCGTCGGGCGTGTTCACCGACTTCGACGGCACGCTCGCCGAGATCGTCCCCGATCCGGCCACCTCCGTGCCGGTCGCGGGCGCGGTCGACGTCCTCCACTCCCTCGCCGAGCATCTCGGCGTCGTGGCGGTGGTCTCGGGGCGGCCGGTCGCGTTCCTGCTGGACCGCCTCGGCCGGACGGGCCCGGGTCCACGCGTCTCGCTCTTCGGCCTCTACGGCCTCGAGCGGGCGAGCAGCCGGACCGGGCCCGGCCGGGGGGACCTGCGCGCCGAGCCCGGGCTCGGCGTCTGGCGGGCCCCGGTGGCGGCAGCCGCCGGGGAGGCCGTGGCGCTCGCCGGCCCCGGGGTGCGCGTCGAGGACAAGGGGCTGAGCGTGACGCTGCACTGGCGCGACGCGCCCGATCGCGCCGGGGAGACCGCCGCCGTGGCCGGGGAGCTCGCCGCGCGTCACGGCCTGGTCGTGCACCGGGGCCGCATGTCGGCGGAGCTCGTCCCCCCGGTCGCGGTCGACAAGGGGAGCGTCGTCACCGACCTCGCCCGCGACCTCGAGGCGGCGTGCTTCCTCGGCGACGACCTCGGGGACCTGGCTGCCTTCGGCGCCCTCGACGAGCTCCGGGCCTCGGGGCTCGGGGCGTTGAAGATCGCCGTGGCGAGCGAGGAGGCCCCCGACGAGCTGCTCGCCGCGGCCGACCTCGTGCTCGACGGCCCCGCGGCGGCGCTCCAGCTGCTGCGCGCCCTCGACGAGCGGGTGCGCGCCGGGGAGAGGTGAGGGGCAGCGCCCCGCCTCCCGGCGCCTTGTTCGAGCCGCGCGCCTCGGCGAGCATGACCTGGTGCGCATCGACCGGCTCGACCACGTGCAGCTCGCGATGCCCCCGGCGGGGAGGCGCGCGCGACCGCCTTCTACGAAGGCGTCCTCGGGATCCCCCGGGTGCCGAAGCCGCCCCGGCTCGCGCTGCGGGGCGGATGCTCGTTCGAGGACGCAGGCGTACAGGTCCACCTCGGCGCCGATCCCGACTTCCGCCCGGCGCACAAGGCCCATCTCGCGCTCGTCGTCGACGACCTCCTGGCGCTCGTCGCACGGCTCGAGGCCGCGGGCCACCCGGTCCGTCTCGACGAGGCGCACGGCGGGTTCGCGCGGGCCCACGTGGACGATCCGTTCGGCAACCGCATCGAGGCGATGGGCCCCGACCGAGACAGCTGAGCGCTCCCCGCCTGCACACCGAGCGCACAGCGCGTACCCGTGAAGTCCACAGGCTCGCGTCCGACACTGGGGGAGAAGGGCGGCCCGGCCGGTGGGAACGCCGGGCGGAGGCGCCGGAGGTCTGTCTGAGGAGGAGGAGGCTCCCATGAGGCGTGTGCCGTCGTGCGGGTCACCCGGCGTGGGACGCGCTCACCAGTCGGTGCACGCCCGACGCCCGCCGGCCACCACCGGCCGGCGGCTCCTCGACGCCGCGGTGCTGGCGGCCGGCGGTGCCTCCGTGGTGCTGCTCGTCGCCCCCGGAGTCGGCGCGTCGGCGCGTGGCAGCGCCGCGACGGTCAACTTGTCGGTGGTGGACATCGTCACCAACCTCGCCTACCAGAACGCCGGCGCGGCGGGGACGGGGATCGTGCTCACCTCGACCGGCGAGGTCCTGACCAACAATCACGTGATCCGCGGCGCGGCGACGATCAAGGTGACCGACGTCGGCAACCACCGGACCTACCCGGCCACGGTCGTCGGCTACGACGTCTCCGCGGACATCGCCGTCCTGCAGCTGAAGGGCGCCTCGGGGCTGAAGACCGCCGCGATCGGCAACTCCACGACCGTGAAGGTGGGCCAGTCGGTGACCGCCACCGGCAACGCGGGGGGCACGGGCGGCACGCCGACCGCCACGACCGGCACGGTGACGGCCCTCAACCGCACGATCGTCGCCAGCGACGGGAGCGGCTCCGAGCGCTTGACGGGGCTGATCGAGACCGACGCCGTGCTGCAGCCCGGCGACTCGGGCGGTCCGCTGACGAACGCCGCCGGGCGGGTCATCGGCATCGACACCGCCGCCTCGAGCACCTTCACGTTCCAGTCGGGCAGCAGCGAGGGGTTCGCGATCCCGATCAACCGGGCGGTCGCGCTGGCTCGGCAGATCACGGCCAAGAAGGCCTCGGCGACCGTGCACATCGGACCGACGGCGTTCCTCGGCGTGGACGTCGTCCCCTCCGGCTACTACCGCGGCCAGCAGTTCACCGCGGGGGCCTACGTCCTCGAGGTGATCCCCGCCTCTCCCGCCGAGAAGGCGGGGATCGTCGGCGGCGACGTGCTGAACTCGCTGAACGGCCGCACGATCGCCTCGTCGACGGCGCTCACCAACCTCCTGCTCACCATGAAGCCGCGTGCGACCGTCACGCTCGGCTGGGTCGACCAGGCCGGAGCCCGACACAGCGGGAGCCTCATGCTCGCCAGCGGGCCCCCGCAGTAGGGGCGGGGACCGTGGTTACCCTCGTCCTCCTCGTGGTGGTGGCGCTCGAAGCCGTCGCGGCGGCCATCGTGGTCGGCGTGGCGCGCTCCCGGCGCGCCCGGGCGCACGCGACCGCGCGCGGCTGGCCCGGACACCACCGCGGCGCGCGGCGGTAGGCGGTCGCCCGGCGGGCCTCCCCGAGGCCGCCCGCTCAACCTGCGAGGCGCAACTTCCGTTACTCAGGTATGGGCTCAGCGCAGGGAGGGCTGCCTGAGGACGCCGTCGCGCTGCTTCGACTCGTCCTTGAGACGGCTGGCGAGGGGGTGTACGCGACCGACGCCGAGGGTCGCTGCACGTACCTGAACGCGGCCGGCGCGCTGATGTTCCGCATCGACGCCGGCGAGGCGCTCGGGCGCGACGTGCACCGGCTGCACCACGGCGCCGGGATCGAGACCGACGCCTGCAGCGCGTGCACCCTCACGCCGATCGGCGGCCAGCAGCGGGCCGACGACCTGTTCCGCGCCGCCGACGGGACGGTGTTCCCTGTCGCCTACACGCTCACCCGCGGCGGCGAGCCGGCCGTGACGCGTGTCGTCGTGTTCAACGAGATCCGCGAGCGCAAGCGGGTCGAGGCGGCGCTGCGCCAGTCCGAGCTCAAGTTCCGCGCCGTCACCGAGTCGGCGAACGACGCCATCGTCTCGACGGACACGAACGGGAACATCGTCGCCTGGAACCGGGCCGCGAGCGAGATGTTCGGCTACACCGAGGACGAGGTCATCGACGAGCCGTTCGCCCCCTTGCTGCCCGGCTTCTCGGAGAAGGGCGCCGGCCTCGCGCTCGAGCAGCCGAAGGCCGCCGGCGACGCGGCGGGCAGCGCCACCGTCGAGGCGGAGGGGCGCCGCAAGGACGGCAGCACCTTTCCCCTCGAGCTCTCCGTCGCCCAGTGGAAGCGCGGCGACGCCTGCTACTTCACCGGGATCCTGCGGGATATCACCGATCGCAAGCGTGCCGAGGCGGAGCTGGCCCGGGGGGTCGCGCTGGTCCAGCTCCTCGAGTCGGTCGCCCTGGCGGCGAACGAGGCCTCCGATCCGCAAAAGGCGCTGCAGTTCGCCGTGACGAGGATCTGTGCCCACAGCGGCTGGGGCGCGGGGCACGCCTACTTCGTCGAGCAGTCCGACCCTCCGCGCCCTGTCGCCTCCGAGATCTGGCACCTCGGTGACCCCAAGCGCTTCCGCGCCTTCCGCCGGGCGACGAGTCGCGCCCTGGCCGGCGACGCCGACACGCTCCCCCCGCGCGTCGCCGAGACGAGCCGCCCGGTCTGGATGCCGGACGTCACCGCCGAGGACCTCCCAGCGCGCATCCGCATGGCGGCGATGGTCGGGTTCCGTTCGGCGTTCGCCCTGCCGGTGCTCGCCGGGCGCGACCTCGTCGCGCTGCTCGAGTTCTTCGCCGAGGACATGGCCGAGCCGCATGACACCTTCGTCGAGGTGATGGGACAGATCGGCGCGCAGCTCGGACGGGTCGTCGAGCGCCAGCGCGCCGAGGAGCAGCTCACCTACCACGCCCTCCACGACGAGCTCACCGGCCTGCCCAACCGGGTGCTCTTCTTCGACCGGCTGACCGTCGCCCTCGGGCGCGCCAGGCGTCACGCACCAGTCGCCGTGCTCTTCCTCGACCTCGACCGCTTCAAGCTCGTGAACGACAGCCTCGGCCACGACGCGGGGGACCAGCTCCTCGTGCAGGTCGCCGCCCGACTGAGCTCGGCGCTTCGCGAGAGCGACACCATCGCGCGCTTCGGCGGCGACGAGTTCGTCGTTCTCTGCGAGGACGTGGTCTCCGCTGACGAGGTCGTCGGGGTGGCCGAGCGGCTGTCGCAGTCCCTCGCCGCGCCGATCGCGCTCGCCGACGGCGAGGTCTTCATCACGACGAGCATCGGCATCGCCTTCTCCGAGGGTCCCGACCAGACGCCCCAGGCGCTGCTGCGCGACGCCGACGCCGCCCTCTACCGGGCAAAGGAGCTCGGGCGCGGCGGCTACGAGCTGTTCAACGAGCAGATGCGCGCCCGCGCCGTCGAGCGGCTCGCCACGGTGAACGCGCTGCACCGCGCGATCGAGCGCGACGAGCTCCTCCTCTACTACCAGCCCATCGTCGAGCTGGTCAGCGGCTCGATCGTCGGCATGGAGGCGCTCGTGCGCTGGCAGCACCACGAGCGCGGCCTCGTCCCCCCGACGGAGTTCATCCCCCTCGCCGAGGAGAGCGGCCTGATCGTCGAGCTCGGCCGCTGGGTGCTGCGGGAGGCCTGCGCCCAGGCGCGGCGCTGGAGCGAGGCACTGCCCGGGTCGACCCTGACGATGAGCGTGAACCTGTCGGCGCGCGAGCTCCAGCACCCGATGGTCGTCGAGGAGGTGGCGGACGCCCTCGCCTCCGCCCGGGTGGACCCGAGGCGCCTCGTCCTCGAGATCACCGAGTCGGTCCTGATGAACGACACGCGGGCGACGCTCGACCGCCTCCAGCAGCTTCGGGACCTCGGCGTCCGGCTCGCCATCGACGACTTCGGCACCGGCTACTCGTCGCTCGCGTCGCTGCGCCGCCTGCCGGTCGACGTCTTGAAGATCGACAAGTCGTTCATCGACGGGCTCGGCGTCGACCGTGACGAATCGGCGATCACCCGAACCGTCGTTCGCCTCGCCCAGGCCCTCGGCCTAGAGACGGTCGCCGAGGGCGTCGAGCGTGCCGAGGTGGCGGCCGAGCTCCTGACGCTCGGCTGTCACCTCGCCCAGGGCTACCACTTCTCGCGGCCCCTCCCCGCCGCCGAGCTCGACCAGCTCCTGCGGAGCCAGTTCGACCCGACGCCCGCGAGGCGCGGCAAGCTCGTCTCCTGATCCCGCGCCGGCTCAGCCGCCGCGCCGCGCCACGGGCCGGCGTGCGGCCGCGACGAGCTCGTCGAACCAGAGCCTCGGAGGTCGTGAGGCGGCGAGCGCGACGAGCGCACGGCTGCGCTCGGCCCGCTCGGACGCCGGCATCTCGAGGGCGCGCTCGAGGGCGGCCGCGGTGCCGTGGACGTCGAAGGGCTCGACCTCGAGGGCGTGGGCGCCGAGCTCCTCGAACGCCCCGGCGTCGTGCGAGAGCGCCAGCACCCCGTCCCGGCTGTTCACGACGGGACCCTCCTTGGCGACGAGGTTCATGCCGTCGCGAATCGGGTTGACGAGCAGCACGTCGTAGCGGGAGAGCGCGGCGACGCTCGCCTCGAAGTCGTCGGCGACCTCGAGCTCGACCGGCGGGCGACCGCCGGAGGCGAAGCGCTCGTTCACCCTGGCGACGAGGTGCTCGACCTCGCTGCGGTAGGCGAGGTACTCGGGCAGCTCCTGGCGCGAGGGGTAGGTGCGGGCGAGGAACACGGCCTCGCGCCGCCAGCGGGGGCCGCGCTCGAGGAGCTCCTCGAAGGCGAGGAAGCCGCGCAGCAGGTTCTTCGACGGCTCGACCCGGTCGCTGCGCAGCACGAGCCGGCGTCCGGCCAACCGTTCCTCGAGCGCCTCCCGGCGCTCGCCGCAGGCCGGCGAGGCGGCGATCGCCCGCAGCTCGTCGGCATCGGTGCCGAGCGCCGAGACGAAGGTCCGCGGCGCCTCCCCGAGGAGGGCGGTCGCGCCGGCGCGGAAGCGGTCCGCCCACACCCGCGTGTGGAAGCCGCAGGCGCCGAAGGACGCCATGGACGAGAGGAGCTCGACGGCGATCGAGCGTGGCAGGGTCCGCAGCTCGTCGGGCCCGCAGAACGGCGTGTGGGTGAAGTGGACGGTCTTCAGGTCGGGCCGTAGCTCGGCCAGGTGGGCGCCGGCGAGGAACAGGTGGTAGTCGTTCACGACCACCGTGGCGCCGTCGTTCGCCGCGCTGGCGACCTCCTCGGCGATCGCCCGGTTGAAGGCCCGGTAGCCCTCCCACGCCTCGTGCCATCGCCGGTCGAACAGCGGGCGGCGCGTGAGGTCGAACATGTTGTGGAGCAGGAACCACAGCGTCCCGTTGGCGATCACCCGGTAGGCGGCGTCGCGCACCTCGCGCGGCAGGTCGACCAGGTGCAGGTCGATGCCGCCGCCGAGGTCCGCCCCCACGCCCTCGCCGGCGGCGCGTCGGTCGCCCTCGGTCATCGCCGAGGCGATCCAGAGCGCGTTCGTCCCGGAGAGGGCCCGTAGCAGGCTCGGCGCGAGCCCACCGGCAGCGTGGTGCACGACCAGCTCGTCGTCCTCGCCGAGCTGGAAGCTCGCCGGTCCCCGGTTCGCGACGACCACGAGGTCGCTCCCGGCGGTCGGCGCCGGGCGTGCGCCGCGGGAGGCCGCGTCGCCGTTCACCGCTGCGGCCCCGTCACGGGGCTCACGTGACCGGGATGCGGCTGCGGCCGAGCGCCACGGCGAGCACCTCGCGCGCCTGGGGCGCGAGCTCCGCGAGGGGGCGGTTCCGGTGGACGCGCACGCCGAGGTCCACCTGGGCGATGGCGCCGGCCCCGTGGCGCCCGGCCACGTCGAGGAGGAGCCCCATCTCGACGCCGTAGCCCTCGGCCAGCTCCAGCTCCTCGACGACGCTGCGGCGCACCGCCGTCTCGCCGGCGAGGGGCTGGGAGAGCGCGGCGAGCGAGGGGAAGAGCAGGGAGATCGCCGGGCGGGCGACGAGCTCGGTGACGCGGCCGCCTCCCGAGGGGTCGCCGCGATACGCCCTCGTGTAGCAGCCCTTCACGAGGACGAGGTCCGGGCGTACGAGCAACGGCCCGAGCAGGCCGGTGACGAAGTGGTCGCGCAGGTTCACCACGTCGGCGTCGAGGAAGACGACGAGGTCGCCCGTCGTCACCTCGACGCCGCGCCGCATCGCCCCGCCCTTGCCGATCGCCGCGGGGCGCGCCGCGCACCTGCCCTCGGTGCTCGGCACGACGCGGGCGCCGGCGCGCTCGGCCACGGCGGCCGTGGCGTCGAGCGAGCCGTCGTCGATCACGACGAGCTCGTCGACGATGCGCGTGCGCTCGACGAGCTCGTAGCGCACGGCCGCGACGACGCGCGCCACCGTGCGCTCCTCGTCGCGGGCGGGGATGCAGACCGCGACGCGGTGATCGCCCTTCAGGTCGGCCAGGCGATCGGCGGGGAACTCCCGGTGGTCGAACGTCGAGATCTCGCCCTCGGCGCCGGTCACGGGTCCATCTTCGCCGCTGGTCCCTTCCGCGGCAATTGCCCACCTCACGGCGGTGGCCGGCGCGGGCCGGCCGCAGGGGCACTTTGACGAGCGTGCGCCCGTCGTCCACACTTGAGCCCATCATCCAGAGCGGCTGAGGGACGGGCCCTGCGACGCCGCGGCAACCAGTGCCAGGAAGAACCGCCTCCTCGCCGGGAGGGGCGGGGATCCGACGCAAGGTGCCAATGCCCGAGCGATGAGGAGGATGCCATGGGTGCCATCGAAGGTCTGCGCTGTCGGGAGTGCGGACGGTCCTACCCGGCAGAGGCGCTCCACGTGTGCGACTTCTGCTTCGGTCCGCTCGAGGTCGTCTACGACTACGACGCCCTGCGGCGACGCGTCTCGCACGCGTCCATCGCGGCGGGGCCGCCGACGATCTGGCGCTATGCGGAGCTGCTCCCCGCGGCGAGCTCGGCGCCGGTCGACCTCGGCGCCGGCTTCACCCCGCTCGTGCGCGCCGACCGGCTCGCCGCCGAGCTCGGCCTCGGCGAGCTCTGGCTGAAGGACGACACCCGCAACCCGACCGGGTCGTTCAAGGACCGGGTGGTCGCGGTCGCGCTCTCCAAAGCGCGCGAGCTCGGCTTCAAGGTCGCCGCCTGCGCCTCGACGGGGAACCTGGCGAACTCGGTCGCCGCCCACGCCGCCCGGGCCGGGATGGACTCGTACGTCTTCGTCCCGAGCAACCTCGAGCGGGTGAAGATCGTGACCACCGCGGTCTTCGGCGGCCGCCTCATCGCCGTCGAGGGCACCTACGACGACGTGAACCGGCTCTGCGCGGAGCTGGCGAGCGAGCACCCCGACTGGGCGTTCGTCAACGTCAACGTGCGCCCGTACTACGCGGAGGGCTCCAAGACCCTCGCCTACGAGGTCGCCGAGCAGCTCGGCTGGACGGCGCCGGACCACGTGGTCGTCCCGATCGCCTCGGGCAGCCAGCTGACCAAGATCCACAAGGGCTTCCACGAGCTCAACGAGCTCGGCCTGATCGAGGGCGGCGACGACGTGCGGGTCTCGGGGGCCCAGGCCGAGGGGTGCAGCCCCGTGGCCACCGCCTTCGCCACCGGCTCCGACACGATCCGGCCGGTGCGCCCCGACACCATCGCCAAGTCGCTCGCCATCGGCAACCCGGCCGACGGCTGGTACGCGCTGCAGGCCGTGCGCTCGAGCGGGGGGGCCGTCGAGTCCGCCACCGACCCCGAGGTGATCGACGCGATCCGCCTGCTGGCGCGCACCGAGGGCATCTTCGCCGAGACGGCCGGCGGCGTCACCGTCGCCACGCTGGCCAAGCTCGCCGCCGCGGGCGTCGTGCGGCGAGACGAGCGGGTGGTCGCCTACATCACCGGCAACGGCCTGAAGACCGTCGAGGCGCTCGAGGACCAGCTCGGGCCGAGCGCGGTCATCCCCCCGACGATCGAGGCGTTCGAGTCCGCGGAGCGCGAGGCCGAGCACGACGAGGAAGGAAGCCGTCGATGAGCGTCACCGTCCGCATCCCCGCCCAGCTGCGCCCCCTGACCGGCGGCGCCGGCGAGGTGGCCGTCGAGTGCACGACGGTGCGCGAGGCGATCGCGGCGCTCGACGCCGCACACCCGGGCGTGGGCGAGCGCCTCCTCGACGACGACGGCGCCCTGCGGCGCTTCGTCAACCTCTTCCTCGCCGAGGAGGACGTCCGCTTCCTCGAGGGCCTCGACACGCCCGTCGTCGACGGCCAGACGCTCTCCGTCGTCCCGGCCGTCGCCGGCGGCTGACCCCGCCGGCCGGCTCCCTCCCCCCGGCGCGTCGGGGTCGCGGTTGCGCCGCTACGCTGACCGTGGTTTGCTATTAGCACTCGACGTAGGAGAGTGCCAACGCTCGGCTCGCCGAGCAGCCAAGGGAGGACACCCGAGATGCCGAAGTTGATCACCTTCGACGAGCAGGCCCGCCGAGCGCTGGAGAGCGGGATGAACCAGCTCGTCGACGCGGTGAAGGTCACGCTCGGACCGAAGGGACGCAACGTCGTCCTGGAGCGGAAGTGGGGCGCGCCCACCATCACGAACGACGGCGTGTCGATCGCCAAGGACATCGAGCTCGAGGACCCCTTCGAGCGGGTCGGCGCCGAGCTCGTCAAAGAGGTCGCGAAGAAGACCGACGACGTGGCCGGTGACGGCACGACGACGGCCACCGTCCTCGCGGGCGCGCTGGTCCGCGAGGGGCTGCGCAACGTCGCGGCCGGCGCCAACCCGATGTCGCTGAAGAAGGGCATCGAGGCGGGCGTCGAGGCGGCCGTCGGTCGCCTGAAGGACCTCGCGAGGGAGACCGACTCCAAGGACCAGATCGCCCAGGTCGCGGCGATCTCCGCCGCCGACACCGAGATCGGGGCGATGATCGCCGAGGCGATCGACAAGGTCGGCAAGGACGGCGTCATCACCGTCGAGGAGTCGCAGACCTTCGGCATGGAGATGGACCTCGTCGAGGGGATGCGCTTCGACAAGGGCTACATCTCCCCGTACTTCGCCACCGACCCTGAGCGGATGGAGGCCTCGCTCGAGGACCCCTACATCTTGCTGTTCGGCTCGAAGATCTCCGCCGTGCGCGACCTGCTCCCCGTGCTCGAGAAGGTCATGCAGACCGGCAAGCCGCTCGTGATCATCGCCGAGGACGTCGAGGGCGAGGCGCTCGCCACGCTCGTTGTGAACAAGATCCGTGGCACGTTCAAGAGCGTCTCGGTGAAGGCGCCGGGCTTCGGTGAGCGGCGCAAGGCGATGCTCCAGGACATGGCGATCCTCACCGGCGGTCAGGTCGTCACCGAAGACGTCGGCCTGAAGCTCGAGAACGTCACGCTCGACCTGCTCGGACGGGCCCGCAAGGTCGTCGTCACGAAGGACGAGACCACGGTCGTCGAGGGCGCCGGGTCGGAGGCCGACATCAAGGGCCGGATCAACCAGATCAAGGCCGAGATCGACAACACCGACTCCGACTACGACCGCGAGAAGCTCCAGGAGCGCCTCGCCAAGCTGTCCGGCGGCGTCGCGGTGATCAAGGTCGGCGCGGCCACCGAGGTCGAGCTGAAGGAGAAGAAGCACCGCATCGAAGACGCCGTCTCGACGACGAAGGCGGCGATCGAAGAGGGTGTCGTGCCCGGCGGCGGCGTCGCGCTGCTGCGTGCCCAGGAGACGATCCTGGAGCGGGCCGACAAGCTCGAGGGCGACGAGGCGACCGGGGCGCGCATCGTGGCCCGGGCCGTCGAGGAGCCGCTGAAGCAGATCGCCGTCAACGCCGGCATGGAAGGCGGCGTCGTGGTGGAGCGCGTGCGCAACCTCAAGGTGGCCTCGGAAGGCCTGAATGCGGAGACCGGCGAGTACGAGGACCTCTTCAAGGCCGGCGTCATCGACGCCGCCAAGGTGACGCGCTCGGCGCTGCAGAACGCGGCCTCGATCGCGGCGCTGTTCCTCACCACCGAGGCGCTCGTCGTCGACAAGCCCGAGGAGAAGTCGGCGCCCGCGATGCCGGGCGGCGGCATGGAGGACTTCTAGCCCCGACGGCGTGCCGGCCGCCCCCAACCGGGCGGGCGGCGGCCGCAGGCCAGGCAGTGAGCGACGGGGCGCCTGCGGGCGCCCCGTCGTCGCGCCCGGGAACGGCCCGGCCCGGCCCCTCGTAGACTCAGGGCGTGCGCACGACCGACGAGGGCAGGCACCGGACGCCGGCGGAGGGCGGGGAAGCATCGACGCCCGACCACCGGGGCTGGGCCGTCCTCCACCTCTTCTGCACGCTCGAGGCGGGGGCCGACGCCACCGCCGTCGAGCTGGCGGTGAAGGACTGCCAGACCTCGGGTCACCAGGTCGTGACGGCGGCGCTCCTCGGGCACAAGGCGGACCTCGCGGTGATGGCGCTCGGGCCCTCGCCCGAACGGCTGCGTGCGCTGCAGAGCTCCCTCCGGCGCGCGGGTTGTCGAGCCATGTGGTCCTACGTCTCGCTCACCGAGGTGTCCGAGTACGCGGGCGGCATCCCCGAGGCGATGCGCGAGGCGCGGCTCCACCCGGTGCTGCCGCCCGCCGGGATGCCCGCGTTCTGCTTCTACCCGATGTCGAAGCGCCGGAGCGCCGCCGACAACTGGTACCAGCTCTCCTACGATGAGCGCCTCCAGCTGATGCGCGGCCACGGCAGCGTCGGGCGGACGTTCCACGGGCGGGTGGTGCAGCTGATCACGGGCTCGACCGGCCTCGACGACTGGGAGTGGGGCGTGACGTTGTTCGGGCGGGATCTCGACGTGCTGAAGGAGTGCGTGTACACGATGCGCTTCGACGAGGCGTCCGCCCGCTACGCCGAGTTCGGCCCGTTCGTGGCCGGGACCGTCGGCGGCACCGCCGAGGTGCTCGCCGCCCTCGGGGCGGGCTGAGCCCGTGACCCTCGAGGCTGCGCCGGCGCGCGCCGTCGAGCTCGACCGTCTCGAAGCGGTCCTGCGGCGGCTCGGGCGCGTCGTCGTCGCCCTCTCCGGCGGCGCCGACTCCGCCTTCCTCGCGTTCGTGGCAACGGCAGCGCTCGGTCCGGAGGCGGTGCTGTGCGCCACGGCGGTGTCGCCCTCGCTCGCCCCCGAGGAGGAGCAGGAGTGCTCCCGGCTCGCCCGGGAGTGGTCGCTCCGCCACCGTGCCGTGCGCACCGACGAGCTGGCACGGGCCGCCTACGCCGCCAACGGGCTCGACCGCTGCTACCACTGCAAGTCCGAGCTGATGGACGCCCTGGCGCCGCTCGCCGCGGCGGAGGGCGCGACGGTGGTCCTCGGGGTCAACCTGGACGACCTCGGGGAGCACCGACCCGGTCAGCAGGCGGCGGCCGAGCGCGGCGCGTCCTTCCCGCTCGTCGAGGCCGGCCTCACCAAGGCGCGCCTTCGCGAGCTCTCGCGCCAGCTCGGCCTGCGGACCTGGGACAAGCCGGCCGCGGCGTGCCTCGCCTCGCGGGTCCCCCACGGCACGCCGGTGACCTTCGGCGTGCTCGGTCAGGTGGCGCGCGCCGAGTCGGCGCTGCGCCGACTCGGCTTCTCGCAGCTGCGCGTCCGCCACTACGGCGAGTGCGCGCGTCTCGAGCTCGCCCTCGGCGAGCTCGAGCAGGCCCTCGCGGCCCGCGAGGCGGTCGTCGAGGCGCTGCACGGCGTGGGCTACCGCTACGTGACGCTCGACCTCGAGGGCCTGCGCTCGGGGAACCTCGCCCGCAGCGCGCTCGCCGACGCCGCCCTCGCCCCGCCGGGCGCTCCCGGCCCGCCGGGGCGCGAGCACCGGTGAGCGTCCGGGTCCGCCTCGTCTTCCCCGAGGCGCTCGTGCGCGAGCCCGTGCTCGCCCGGCTGGCCCGGAGCTTCGACGTGCAGCCGAACATCCGGCGTGCGAGCGTCGACGAGGACTCCGGCTGGATCGTCTGCGAGCTGGAGGGCAACGGCGCCGACGTCGAACGGGCGCTCGCATGGCTCGCGGAGACGGGCGTGCGCGTCGAGCTCCTCGGCGACGTGGTCGAGAGCTGAGGCCCGCCCGGCGCCCGACCCCGGGCGGGCGGGGCGGGTCAGCGCCGGGGCCGCCCGGGTCCAGGAGCGTCCCCCTCGCCGACCTGCCAGCCGGCGCTCGAGGTCGAGCGCCGCTCGTAGAAGAGGCAGCCGTCGGGGCAGCCGAAGGGCACGGTGTCGTTCGCACCGAGCCGGCACCGCTCGAGCCGCTCGCCGTTGCGGACCGTCTGCATGATGTAGTGGCGACAATCCGCCCGGACGGCCATCGGACAATCGTCGCACACGGCCGGCGTGGCGATAGCGTCGGTCCGGTGACCGGCGAGCCCGTCCCCGTCGCCGACCTGCTCAGGTGGAGCGAGAGCCTGGCAGCGATCGCGCGCACCGGACTCGGCTTCACCGCGAGCGTCTTCGAGCGCGAGCGCTTCGAGGAGGTGCTGCGCCTCGCCGCCGAGATGCGAGCCGTCGCCGACGAGCGCCTCGCCGTGGCGGGCCACGCCCCGGTCGGGACCACGGCCGAGGGGCTCGTCCAGGAGTGGATGCGCAGCGTCGGTGAGGGGGTCGCCGGCTACGTCACGCCGCGGGTGAGCGTCGGGGCGATCGTCGGCAACGACGACGGCGAGCTGCTGCTCGTCCGGCGTGCCGACTCCGGCGTCTGGCTCTACCCGACCGGCTGGGCCGACGTCGGCTACTCGGCGGCCGAGGTGGCGGTGAAGGAGGTGGCAGAGGAGACGGGGATCGAGGTCGAGCCGCTGCGGCTGGTGATGGTCCTCGACGGCCTGCGCCTCGGCTTCACGCGCTCTGCGCTGTACTCGCTCGTCTTCCACTGCAAGACGACCGGGGGCGCCCTCGCCGCGCACCCGCTCGAGTGCGCCGAGGTCGGCTGGTTCGCCCGGGACGCGCTCCCCGAGCCGCTCGCCGGCTCCGACCGCTGGGTGGACCAGGCGTTCGCCGCGATCGGCGGCGAGCCGGTGGAGGTGCTCTTCGACCGCCCCCGCGACCGGCGCGGGCAACGAGCCGGTCAGCCCGAGCGCCGCCCGCGCAGGTAGCGCTCGATCTCCTCGGCGAGCCCCTCGGCGGACAGGTCGCCGCCCGTGGCCTCCTCCAGCTCCTGCAGCCGCGCGACGTACGCGGCGACGTTCTCGTCCTCACGGACGAGGTCGTCCATCCGGCTCTCGTACTCGAAGGCCTGCTCCTCGAGCGCCACCTTGTCGACGCTGCGGCCGAGCATGGCGGTCGTCACCTCGACGAGCGCGAGCGCGGCCTTGGCCGAGAGCGGGATCGAGTAGCACGGCACGCTCGCCCACAGCGACGTCGTCGGCACCCCCGCGTCGGCGAGCGCGCCGCTCAGCACGCCGACGATGCCGGTCGGGCCCTCGTAGCGGGAGGGCTCGATCGCGAACTTCTCGAGCAGCCCCGGCTCGCTCGACGTCCCGCTGAGCGGGACGGGACGGGAGTGGGTCACCTCGGAGAGGAAGGCGCCGAGGGTCAGCGCCCGCTCGACGCCGAGGCCGCGTGCGAGCGCCACGACGGTCTCGCAGTACGAGCGCCAGCGCAGCTGCGGCTCGTGCCCGCGCAGGAGGACGACGTCTCGTCCCTCGTCGCGCACCGTCGCGATCGACAGCGAGGTGGCCGGCCAGGCGACGCGACGCGAGTCGCCCTCGCCGATCGCCACCTCCGGGCGGACCTCGGTGAAGTCGAAGAACTCCTCCGGGTCGATCTCGGCGAACTGGACGGCACCCCAGGCCCGTGCCAGGTGCGAGGCGGCGAAGGAGGCCGCCTCGCCGGCATCGTTCCAGCCCTCGAACGCGGCGACCAGCACCGGGCGGCGCAGCTTCGGGCGGCGCAGGAAGCGCACCGCCGACTGCGGGAAGTGATCGAACGCGCCCGCGAGCGGCCGGGTCCCGCCGCTGAACAGCCCCGTCCGTCGCCGTCCCATCGCGAGTCCTCCCATTGCCTTCGCAGCCTATCGGCGCATCCGCCCACGTCGCGACCGGGAGCTTCGCGAGCCGGGCGCACGGCCCCCGGTACACTGCGGCCCGTGCCGACCAACGGCCTTTTGATCGAGCGCGTCCAGCAGGTGAGCGAAGAGCTCGTCGCGGCCTTCGCCCGGCTCGGGCCCCAGCTCTCCTCCTCGCCGCCCCCCGGGCTCGAGGCGTTGCGCCGCGTCGTCTCCTCGCCTGGGACCGCGCTGCTGGTGGCGCGCGGCGCCGACGCCAGCATCGTCGGCACCTGCACCCTCGTCACCTTCGAGATCCCGACTGGGCTGCGCGCGTGGCTGGAGGACGTGGTCGTGGACGGGGCGACCCGCGGCAGCGGCGTCGGCGCCGCGCTCGTCGAGGCGGCCCTCGACGCGGCGCGAGCCGCCGGGGCGCGCACCGTCGACCTGACCTCGCGCCCGAGCCGTGAGGCCGCGAACCGCCTCTACGAACGGTCGGGCTTCGCGCGTCGGGAGACGAACGTGTGGCGCCGCGAGCTGTGAGCCCGGCGGCCCGGTAGCCGTTCGCAGGCCCCCCGGGGCGGTTGCGGCCCGCCGACCGGCCGGCCCTGCAGATCGTTAGTTCGCTAAGCTAACGACATGAGCTGCCGCAGCGACCAGGCGGTGCCGAGTCGTGGTGCACGGCGCACCGGGCCCCGCGCTCGATGAGCGGGAACGCCCTGGCGACCTCGCGAAGCCGTGGTGGCCCACCGGCCGGTCGCTCGCACGACGAGCGGTACAAGTGGATCGCCCTGTCCAACGTCACGCTCGGCGTGCTGATGGCGACCATCGACGGGTCGATCACCCTCATCGCCATGCCGGACATCTTCCGCGGCATCCACCTCGACCCCCTGCAGGCCGGGAACAGCTTCTACCTGCTCTGGATGCTGCTCGGCTTCCTCGTCGTGACGAGCGTGCTCGTCGTGAACTTCGGCCGCCTCGGCGACCTGTTCGGGCGGGTGCGCCTCTACAACCTCGGCTTCGTCGTCTACACCCTGTTCTCGCTACTGCTCACCGTCACGTGGCAGACCGGGCGCGCCGGCGCCCTCTACCTCGTGATCATGCGCATCTTCCAAGGTGTCGGCAGCGCCCTGCTGATCGCCAACTCCGCGGCCATCCTGACCGACGCCTTCCCCGAGCACCAGCGGGGCATGGCCCTCGGCATCAACAACATCGCCGGGATCAGCGGCCTGTTCATCGGCCTCGTCCTCGGCGGTGTGCTCGCCCCGATCGACTGGCGGCTCGTCTTCCTCATCTCGGTCCCCATCGGCCTGTTCGGCACCGTCTGGGCGTACCTGAAGCTGGAAGAGCGCGGGGAGCGGCGCCCCGGGCGCATCGACTGGCTCGGGAACGCGACCTTCGCGCTCGGCCTCATCGGCGTGATGATCGCGATCACCTACGGCATCGAGCCCTACGGGGGCAGCACCATGGGCTGGTCGAGCCCCCGGGTCATCGCGTCGGGCCTGTCGGGCGTGGCGCTCCTCGGGGCCTTCGCCGTCATCGAGTCGAGGGTCGAGAACCCGATGTTCCGGCTCCCGCTGTTCAAGATCCGCGCCTTCACGGCCGGCAGCATCTCCACGCTCCTCGCCGGGATCGCCCGGGGCGGGCTGATGTTCATGCTGATCATCTGGCTCCAGGGCATCTGGCTCCCCGAGCACGGGTACACGTTCTCCGCCACGCCGCTGTGGGCGGGCATCTACATGCTCCCGCTGACGTTCGGCTTCCTCGTGGCGGGCCCGGTGTCGGGCCTGCTCTCGGACCGCTTCGGGTCGCGACCGTTCGCCACCGGCGGCATGGTGGTCCAGGCGGCCAGCTTCGCCCTGCTCCTGTTCCTCCCCGTCGACTTCTCCTACCTGCCCTTCGCCCTGCTGCTGTTCATGAACGGGCTCGGCGCCGGAGCGTTCGCCTCCCCGAACCGCGCCGGGGTGATGAACAGCCTCCCGCCCCAGCACCGCGGCGCCGGGGGCGGCATGAACTCCACCTTCCAGAACTCGGCGCAGGTGCTGTCGATCGGGATCTTCTTCACGTTGATGATCGTCGGGCTCTCCTCGACGCTGCCCGCCGCCCTCACCCACGGCCTCTCGGCGGAGGGCGTCCCGGCGACGGCGGTCGAGCGGATCGCGCACCTCCCGCCGGTCTCGGTGCTCTTCGCCGCCTTCCTCGGCTACAACCCGATGCAGCACCTCATCGGCGCGGCGACGCTCGCCAAGCTGCCGCCGGCACACGTCGCGGTGCTGACCGGCAGGCGCTTCTTCCCCGAGCTCATCTCGACGCCGTTCCGGTCCGGGCTGAGGCACGCCTTCGCCTTCGCCATCGCCGCCTGCGTCGTGGCGGCGGGCGCGTCGTGGCTGCGCGGCGGGCGCTACGTCTACCGCGAGCCCGCCGATCGGGCGGCGTCGGGCGCGGCCGACGGCGCGGGGGTCCCAGAGATCCTGATCTGAGGCCGATCGCGCGCTGCGCCAGGGCGATCTCCCCGGCGCTCGGGCCGCCGCTCGACCCGCGGCCCGGCCGCGCGCGCGAGCTGGCGGCCCGGAGGTGCCCTTTCCGGCGCGCGGTCGTAGGATCCCTCTTCGCGAGGGGCGGGGGGCGGACCACCGAGGAGGTCGCAGGGCGTGACTGACAGCGTCACCATCACCGACAACCGGACCGGACAGTCGATCGAGATCCCGATCGTGGACGGCGGCGTCAACGCGACCGAGTGGTCGAAGCTGCTCCCGGGCATCTGGTTCTACGACCCCGGCTTCTCGACGACGGCGGAGTGCGAGAGCTCGATCACCTACATCGACGGCGACGAGGGCGTCCTGCGCTACCGCGGCTACCCCATCGAGCAGCTGGCGGAGCGCTCCTCCTACCTCGAGGTCGCCTACCTGCTCCTGAACGGCGAGCTGCCGACGGCCGCCCAGTTCGAGACCTGGAAGGACGAGGTCACCCACCACACCTTCATCCACGAGAACGTGAGGAAGCGCTTCCTCGAAGGCTTCCACTACGACGCCCACCCGATGGGGATGCTGGTCTCGGCGGTGGCCGCGCTGTCGACCTTCTACCCCGAGGCCAAGAACATCTTGGACCTCGACGCGCGCCACAAGCAGATCGTGCGCCTGATCGCGAAGATGCCGACCCTCGCCGCGGCGACGCACCGCTTCAGCGTCGGGATGCCCTTCGTCTACCCGGACAACTCGCTCACCTTCGCGGAGAACTTCCTCTCCATGATGTGGAAGACGGCGGAGCCCCGCTTCGAGGCGAACCCGGCGCTCGCCCGGGCGGTCGACGTCCTGTTCATCCTCCACGCCGACCATGAGCAGAACTGCTCGACGACGACGATGCGTGTCGTCGGCTCCGCCCACGCCGATCCCTACTCGGCCTGCGCGGCGGCCTGCGCCGCCCTGTACGGCCCCCGCCACGGCGGGGCGAACGAGGCGGTGCTGCGGATGCTGACCTCCATCGGCTCGATCGAGAACGTCCCCGCCTTCGTCCAGTCCGTGAAGGAGGGCCACGGGCGCCTCCAGGGGTTCGGGCACCGCGTCTACAAGAACTACGACCCCCGGGCGAAGATCATCCGCCAGGCGGCCTACGACGTCTTCGAGATCACCGGGAAGAACCCCCTGCTCGACATCGCCCTGAAGCTGGAGGAGACGGCGCTCGCCGACGAGTACTTCATCTCGCGCAAGCTCTACCCGAACGTCGACTTCTACTCCGGCCTCATCTACCAGGCCATGGGCTTCCCCGTGGAGATGTTCACCGTGCTCTTCGCCATCCCCCGCACCGCGGGGTGGCTCGCGCACTGGGTCGAGATGCTCTCGAAGGACACGAAGATCGCCCGGCCGCGTCAGCTCTACACCGGCAGCCCGGAGCGTGACTACGTCGCCCTCGAGCAGCGCTCCTGAGCGCCCCGCCACCGGCGCGCCGGCCGAGGCGGGGCGGTCACATCTCTGGCGCGGATGATGACGATGCGCTAAACAGATGACACGGCCGGTCTCCGGGGGGGTCCGGTTTGGGACGGGGGGGTCCAGGCAACGGCCCGCCGGCGCGAGCGCCGGCGGGCCGTTGCCTTACCGCTGCCTCAGGCGCTCGGGTGCCGGCGGCGCCCCGCGACGGCGAAGCAGGCGACGGCCGCCGCCGCCGCCACGTTCAACGAGCCGAGCGGGCCCCACAGCGGGATGCGGGCGAGCACGTCGCAACGCGAGCGCGTCAGGGCGGCGAGCCCACGGCCCTCGGCGCCGAGCACGAGCGCGACGGGGCCGTCGAGCAGCTCCAGCCCGTCGAGCTCACGCTCCCCGTCAGCGTCGAGGCCGATGCTCCACACCCCGCCGCGGGAGAGCTCCTGCAAGGCGGCGCCGACACCGGGGACGAGGGCGATCGGCAGGTGCTCGACCGCCCCGGCGGCCGCCTTCAGCGCGGCGGGCGTGAGGTGCGCCGAACGGCGACGCGGGAGCACCGCGCCGGTCGCGCCGGCGCAGCTCGCCGTCCTCAGCACGCTCCCGAGGTTGCGGGGGTCGGTGACCCCGTCGAGCACGACGAGGAACGGTGGTGTCGCCACCTCGCCGGTCGCGCCGCCCGCCGTCGCCTCCGACGGGGCGAGGAGCCTGGCCAGGTCGGTCGCGAGGACCGGAGCGGCGCGGGCGACGACGCCCTGGTGGACCTCGTTGCGCGCGAGCGAGTCGACGTGGTGCTCGGGGACGAACCGCACGGAGACGCCCCGCGACCGGGCGAGCTCGACGATCTCGGTCAGCACGGTCGAGGGGTCGCGCCCCTCGGCGACGATCAGCTCGAACACGCGTCGGCGCCCGGCGACCAGCAGCTCACGAACGGCCTGGCGGCCCTCGACCTGCTCGCCCCCGAGTGCCTCGGCCTGCTCGCTGCGACGGGCGGGATCGCCCGGCCTGCCGGGGCTCCCGCGGCGCCCGGCGGTGCTACGGGGGGTGCCACGCCTGCCGCCGGCGTCCCTGCCGCGCGCGCCACGGCCATCGCTTCGCGGGGCGCTCACGGCGCCGGGGCGGGCGGCTCCCGCTCGAGCAGCACGACGGCGAAGCACGCGATGCCCTCGACACGCCCGAGGCTGCCGAGGCCCTCGGGGCGCGTCGCCTTCACGTGGATCGGGGCCCCGGCGGCATCGGAGAGGCGCGCCATCATCTCCTCGCGCCGGGCGACGATCTTCGGCCGCTCCCCGACCACTGTGCAGTCGCCGTTCACCACCCGCCAGCCCTCGGCGGCCACACGTTCGACGACCGTGCGCAGGAGCAGCAGGCTGTCGGCCCCGCGCCAGTGCTCGTCGGTGTCGGGGAAGTGCGCACCGAGGTCACCGAGGCCCGCCGCGCCGAGGATCGCGTCGGCGACGCTGTGCGCGACGACGTCGGCGTCGCTGTGGCCACGCAGCGCCCGCTCGCCGGGGAACCCGACGCCGCCCAGCACCAGCTGGCGCGGCCGCGCCCGGCCGGGCTCGCCCGGCGTCGGTTCGTCGAAGGGGTGGACGTCGACGCCGAGGCCGACGCGCTGCTCGCTCACCGCGAGCCGGAGGCGAGGACCTCGGCGCCCCAGGAGCCGAGGCGCGCCAGGTCGTCGACGTCGGTGAGCTTGACGTTGCGCGCCTCGCCGGGGACCGTCACGACGGCACCGCCGATCGCCTCGACGAGCCCGGCGTCGTCCGTCGCGTCGGGCTCGCCGGCGTGCGCCCGGCGCAGCACCGCGGCGCGGAACGCCTGGGGCGTCTGCACGGCGACGAGATCGGAGCGCTCCAGCGTCTCGACCACGCGCCCCGCGGCGATGCGCTTCACGGTGTCGGCCAGGGGGACGGCCGGGATCGCACCGTCCGCCCCCGCCCCGACGGCGGCCACCACGGCCGTGAAGAGCGACCGGGAGGCGAGCGGGCGGGCGGCGTCGTGGACGACGACGATCTCGGCCGACGCCGGCACCGCCGCGAGCCCGGCCCGCACCGAGGCGGCTCGCGTCGCCCCGCCGGCGACGACGACGCCGCAACCGGCATGGCGGGACGGTTCGCCGAGCGCCGCCTCGGGGAGGACGAGCACCACCTCCTCGGCGACCGACCGGGCGGCGTCGACGGCCCATTCCACGACGGGACGTCCGCACAGCTGCTCGAACTGCTTCGGCCCGCCGAAGCGGCGGCCTTCGCCCCCTGCGACGACGATCGCCCAGGTGCCAGCGGCCAAGGGGCTGACCGGCTTAGGGAAGAGCGGCGTTCAGCCGCTCCTCGGCCTCGGCCTCGCTCACCCCGATGGCGAAGGTGAGCTCCGAGACGAGGATCTGCCGGGCGCGGTTCAGCATCCGCTTCTCGCCGGCCGAGAGCCCCTTGTCCTTGTCGCGGATCGAGAGGTTCCGCACGACCTCGGCGACCTGGTAGATGTCGCCCGACTTCAGCTTTTCGACGTGGTTCTTGTAGCGGCGTGACCAGTTGGTCGGCATCCGCGCCTCCTTCTTGCGAAGGACGGCGAAGACCTCCTCGACCTCCTCGTCGTTGATCACCTCGCGCAGCCCGACCTCGTCGGTGTTGTCGGCGGGGACCATCAGGGTCAGGTCGCCGTAGGCGAGCCGGAGGACGAGGTACTCCCGCTTCTCGCCGAAGGCTTCCCGGATCTCCCGCTTCTCGACCACCGCCGCACCGTGATGCGGATAGACGACTTTGTCGCCGACATCGAACACTGCGCGACTCCTCAACCCGGCACGTGCGGAACGGCGTCTCTGCGACGAGACATGCCGTGGGCCGCTCGATGGTCCGAGCCGGCCGAGCTGCCATTGTACCGGTCCTGGGCCCACCTCACCGCGGGAGGTCCAGCAAGCGGCGCTCCTGGAGGTGATCGGGGGGCGCGGGGCGCCGAGCGCGCCCGGCCGCCGGCGGTCCGGTCAGCCGAAGCGGTCGAGCGCGCCGGCGTCTGCGACCCTGGCAAGCCGGCCCTTCACGAGGCGTGCCTGGTCCTCACCGATCTCCGCGGCCTCGGCGAGCTCGCCGGCCGGCGCGCGGAGCAGGCGGTGGAGATCGCCGAAGTGTGCGACGAGCCGCTCGACCTCCGCGCGGCTCATCTCCGGCAGGCGGCGGAGCAGCCGGTAGCCGCGCGGCACGAGCGGAGCGTCGAGATCGAGGGGGACCGTGGATCCCGGTCGGAACGCGCGGACGACGTGGTCGAGGCCGAGCAGGTCGTCGGCCGGGATGGCGGCGAGGCGGGCGAGCGTCTGGTCGACCGCGTCACCCTGCCCGGGGGCGACGTAGTCCGCGGCGACGAGCCGGCGGTCCTCGAAGACGCCGCTCGTGAGCTCGTTCAACTGCAGGCGGAGCAGGCGGCCGTGCTCGCCGAGCTCGTCGAGCACGTCGGCGATCGCGTCGGCCACCCGGGCGACCATCTCGGCGCGCTGCAGCACCGTGGCCACGTCGCGCACCGTCACCATGTCTGCGATCTCCGACGCGCCGAGGCTCCCGTTGACCTCGTCGAAGCGAGCCCGGAAGCGGTCGAGCGTCTGGAGGAGGTGGTTCGCCCGCCCGACGAGCGCGTCGGTCGGCTGCAGCTGGCGGCGGGCGTCGCGCTCGTAGAGGGTGATCCTCCCCGTCTCCTCCGAGACGGCGACCACCGGGACCCCGACGCAGCGGGCGACCCGCTCGGCGGTGCGGTGTCGCGTGCCGGTCTCGATCGTGAAGGCCGACGGATCCGGGATCAGATGGACGTTCACCCACACGATGCGCTTGGCCTCGCGGTCGAGGACCATCGCCCCGTCCATCTTGGCCAGCTCCGAGAGCCGCTGGGGCGTCATCTCGGTGTCGATGTGGAAGCCGCCCGAGCAGATCGCGAGCACCTCGGGACCGTCACCGAGCACGATCAGCGCTCCCATGTGGGCCCCGAGGATCCGCTCGAGCCCCTCGCGCAGCGGAGAGCCCGGCACGACCTGAGCGAGCAGCTGACCGAGCGCTGCGGGGGCCTGCGCCACCTGGGCATCGTACCGGAGGCCGCCGCTGTCTCCGCCCGGCCCGCCGTGCCATGCGGCGGGGGCGGGGCCGGCGCGAGCGGTGCTCAGGCGGGAGGCCGGAGCCGGCGCGGCGCCGTGCCGGAGCCGATCAGCGAAGCGACGGCCTCGGCGAGGGTCGACACCCGCACGAGCGAGATGCCCGCCGGAGGCTCGGGTGCCGAGACCGGCACCACGGCGCGCCGGAAGCCGCGCCGGGCCGCCTCGGTGAGGCGTCGCTCGGTGTGGGCCACCTGGCGGACCTCGCCGCCGAGACCGACCTCGCCGCAGGCGACGACGTCGTCGCCGAGCGGGGCGCCCGCCGCGGCCGACGCGAGGGCGAGCCCGAGCGCGAGGTCCGTCGCCGGCTCGCTGACGCGCACTCCGCCGACGACCGAGGCGAAGACGTCCATCGCCCCGAGGGCGACGCCGACCCGCTGCTCCAGGACCGCCAGCAGGAGCGCCAGCCGCCCCTGCGGGAGGCCCTGGGCCGTGCGGCGGGGTGTCGCGAGGCTGCTCGGGGCGGCGAGCGCCTGCAGCTCGACGAGGAGGGGCCGCCGTCCCTCGAGCACCGGCGCGACGACGCTGCCGGCGATGCCGCTCCGCCGGTCGGCGAGCAGCAGGCCGCTCGGGTCGTCGACGCCTTCGAGCCCGTCGGCGGTCATGGCGAAGATGCCGAGCTCGCCCGCGGGGCCGAAACGGTGCTTCGTGACGCTCAGCACCCGCAGCGCGTGATGGCGCTCGCCCTCGAAGGAGCAGACGGTGTCGACCAGGTGCTCGAGCAGCCGCGGCCCCGCGAGGGCGCCCTCCTTGGTCACGTGGCCGACGAGCACCGTCGCCACGCCGTGACCCTTCGCGTAGGCGACGAGGCGCGCGGCGCACTCGCGCACCTGGACGACGCTGCCCCCCGCCCCGCCGATGGCCGGGTCGGCGACCGCCTGGATCGAGTCGAGCACGAGCAGGTCGGGCCCGTGGCGTCCGGCGGCGTCCAGCACCGCCGGGAGGCACGTCGTGGCCAACAGCGACACGCCCGGGACGGCGGCGCCGAGGCGCTCGGCCCGCCGACGCACCTGCTCGGCCGACTCCTCGGCAGAGACGATCAGCACGCGTGCGCCGCGGCCCGCCGCGGCGGCCGCCGCCTGGAGCAGCAGGGTGGACTTGCCGATCCCGGGTTCGCCGCCGACGAGGGTCACCGACCCCGGAACCAGGCCACCGGAGAGGGCGCGGTCGAGCTCGCCGACGCCGGTCGGGACCGGGAGTCCTCCCTCGAGCCCCACCTCGCTGAGCGGCACCGGCTCGAGCGGTCCTTCGCGGGAGCCGTCCCAGCCGCCGCCGGCGCTCCAGCCGGCGCCTGCACCCCAGCCGGCGCCGGCACCCCAGCCGGTGGAAGCACCGGTCGCAGGCGGCGAGCACCGCTCCTCGACGAGGGTGTTCCAGGCGTCGCACTGCGGGCACCGCCCCGACCAGCGGGGGGAGCTCGACCCGCACGCGCTGCAACGATGGACGATCCGCTCCCGAGCCACGGCCGGACGATAGGCGCCGGCTGTGACACCGCCCGGGAACGGCCCGGCGCGCCATACTTGGCAGGCCCGCCGTGAGCACCGGTCGGCACCGCCAAGACCTCCCCCCGGGGGACCGATGCCGCTCGCGAGCATTCCGCGCCTGATCGCACGCCCGACCTGGCGCTTCCTCCAGACCGAGGTCGCGGGCGGCGTCCTGCTCGTCATCACCACGACGGTGGCGCTCGTCTGGGCGAACACACCCCTCGTCGGCGCCTACGACCGCCTCTGGGGAACGACGCTCGGGGTGGCCCTCGGAGGCCACGTGCTCGAGATGAGCCTGCGCGGCTGGGTCGACAACGGGCTCATGACGGTGTTCTTCCTCACGGTCGGCCTCGAGCTGAAGCGCGAGCTGACCGTCGGCGAGCTGCGGGACCCGCGTGCCGCCGCGCTGCCGATCATCGCCGCGCTCGGCGGGATGGTCGGCTCGGCGCTCGTCTACGTCGCCTTCACCGCCGGGACGGCGCAGGTCCACGGCTGGGGCATCCCGATGGCGACGGATCTCGCCGTCGCCCTCGGCGTGCTCTCCTTGGGCTGCCGCGACGTCGCGAGCCCGGTGAAGCTGTTCGTGCTGGCGCTGGCGGTGGCCGACGATCTCGGCTCGATCGTCGTGCTGGCGATCTTCTACGAGCACAACTTCGACGCGGTGGCCCTCGGCGCCGCCCTCGGCGTCTTCGCGGTGGCGGCGGTGTGCCGGCTCGCGGGCGTCGGCTGGTGGCCCGTCTACGCCCTCCTCGGCATCGGGGTCTGGCTCGCGCTCGACAAGGCAGGCGTCAGCCCGACGCTGGCGGGGGTCGCCATGGGCCTGCTCGCGCCGGGCCGGCCGCGGCTGTCGCCGGAGGAGACCGAGGCACGGGAGGACGAGCTGCTCGACCTGTCCTCGCCCCGGGCGGTGCGAAGGACGGTGCACATCGCGCTCGGCGCGGTGCCGCGAGCCGAGTGGCTCGGCCTCCAGCTGCATCCCTGGTCGAGCTTTCTCGCCGTGCCGTTGTTCGCGCTGGCCAACGCCGGGATCCCGTTCGGCGGCGGATCGCTCGCCAAGGGCGGGGTGACGGGGCTCGCCGGGGGCGTGCTGTTCGGCAAGCTCGTCGGGAAGTTCGTGGGCGTCGTCGGCGCGACCCTGCTCGCGCAGCGCCTCGGGATCGGCCGGCTCCCCGAGGGGATGGGGCTGCGCGAGGTGCTCGGCGTGGGCGCGCTCGCCGGCATCGGGCTCACGGTGTCGTTCCTCGTGGCGAACCTCGCGCTCGGCGCGACGGCACAGCAGCACCAGGCGAAGCTCGCGGTGCTCGTCGCCGCGGTCATCTCCGCGGTCGCGGCGACCGCGATCCTGCGCGGCGGCAGGAGGACACGGGGCGAGCCGACCGAACCCTCCGGATCGGCGGACGCTCCCGGGGCTCCCGCGCCCTGAGCTGGCGGGCGAGCGCGCTCAGCTGTCCGAGTCGGCCCCGGCGCCTGCGAGCTCGACCGGCGGGGGCTCGAAGCCGTCCACCGCGTGGAAGACGATCTCGCCGTCCTCGACGTCGGCGATGACCGTCTCGCCGACCCGGAACTCCTTCCAGAGGATCTTCTCCGAGAGGGGGTCCTCGACCATCTGCTGGATCGCCCGTCGCAACGGGCGCGCCCCGAGGGCGGGCTCGTAGCCCTTCTGGGCGACGAGCTCCTTCGCCTCGCGGCTGAGCTCGAGGCCGATGCCCTGGCTCTCCAGCTGTTCGCGGACCCGGCGGATCATGAGGTCGACGATCTGGACGACCTCTTCGAGCCGGAGCTCGTGGAAGACGATGACCTCGTCGATGCGATTGAGGAACTCGGGCCGGAAGTGCTGCTTCAGCGCCTCTTGGACCTTGGACTTCATCCGCTCGTACGTGACGGCCTCGCTCGACTTGGCGAAGCCGACCGCCGCCTTGCGCAGGTCGGAGGTGCCGAGGTTCGACGTCATGATCAAGACGGTGTTCTTGAAGTCGACGGTGCGCCCCTGCGCGTCCGTCAGGCGGCCGTCCTCCAGGATCTGGAGCAGGGCGTTGAACACGTCGGGGTGGGCCTTCTCCACCTCGTCGAAGAGCACCACGGCGAAGGGCTTGCGCCGGACGGCCTCGGTGAGCTGGCCGCCCTCCTCGTAGCCGACGTAACCGGGAGGCGAACCCACCAGGCGGCTCACCGTGTGCTTCTCCATGTACTCGCTCATGTCGAGCTGGATCAGTGCCGTCTCGTCACCGAAGAGCAGCTCCGCGAGCGCCTTCGCGAGCTCGGTCTTGCCGACCCCGGTCGGGCCGAGGAAGATGAACGAGCCGCTCGGGCGCTTCGGGTCCTTCAGACCGGCGCGCGTACGCCGGATCGCGCGGGACAACGCCTTGATGGCGTCGTCCTGGCCGACGATGCGCTTGTGGAGCTCGTCCTCCATGCGCAGCAGCTTCGCCGTCTCCTCCTCCGTGAGCTTGTACACGGGGATGCCGGTCCAGTTGGCGAGCACCTCGGCGATGACGTCCTCGTCGACGACGTCGAAGAGGTCGACACCTTCGGCACGCCACTCCTGCTCGAGGGCCGTCTTGCGCTCCAGCTTGGCCTGCTCCTGCTCGGCGAGCATCTTCGCCGCGTCGAAGTTCTGCCGCTCGAGGGCGGCCTCCTTCTCGGCGCGGATGCGGACGAGGTCCTCCTCGATCTTCTTGTACTCGGGCGGCGTCGACATCCGCCGGATCCGCAGGCGGCTGCCCGCCTCGTCGATGAGGTCGATCGCCTTGTCCGGCAGGTAGCGGTCCGAGATGTACCGGTCGGCGAGGTTCGCCGCGGCGATGAGCGCCTGGTCCGTGATCGTGACCTGGTGGTGCTCCTCGTAGCGGTCGCGCAGCCCCTTCAGGATCTCGATCGTGTGCGCCAGCGAGGGCTCCTCGACCTTGATCGGCTGGAAGCGGCGCTCGAGCGCGGCGTCCTTCTCGAGGTGCTTGCGGTACTCGTCGAGCGTGGTCGCGCCGATCGTCTGGAGCTCGCCGCGCGCCAGCATCGGCTTCAGGATCGACGCGGCGTCGATCGCGCCTTCGGCCGCCCCTGCGCCGACGAGCGTGTGGAGCTCGTCGATGAACAGGATCGTGTCGCCGCGCGTGCGGATCTCCTTCAGGACCTTCTTCAGCCGCTCCTCGAAGTCGCCCCGGTACCGGCTGCCGGCGACGAGCGCGCCGAGGTCGAGCGTGTAGAGCTGCTTGCCCTTCAGCGTGTCGGGGACGTCGTTCGCGACGATCTGCTGGGAGAGGCCCTCGACGATCGCCGTCTTGCCGACGCCGGGCTCCCCGATGAGCACCGGGTTGTTCTTCGTCCGGCGGGAGAGCACCTGCATCAGGCGCTCGATCTCGCGGTCACGGCCGATCACCGGGTCGAGCTTGTGCTCCCGAGCGAGCTGGGTGAGGTTCCTGCCGAACTGGTCGAGCACCGGCGAGCCGGCGGGCGCCTGCTCGCCCCCGGTGCCGCCGGCGGTCGCGCCGGCCGTCTCGCGGCCCTGGTAGCCGGAGAGGAGCTGAATCACCTGCTGGCGGACGCGCGGCAGATCGGCACCAAGGCTCTGGAGGACCTGCGCGGCGACACCCTCGCCCTCGCGGACGAGGCCGAGGAGCATGTGCTCGGTGCCGATGTAGTTGTGGCCGAGCTGGAGCGCCTCGCGAAGCGACAGCTCGAGCACCTTCTTCGCGCGTGGCGTGAACGGCGGCGAGCCGGTCGGAGCCGAGCCGGCGGGGCCGATGGTCTCCTCGACCTTCTCCCGCACCGCCTCGAGGGAGATGCCGAGGGACTCAAGCGCCTTCGCGGCAAGGCCCTCGCCCTCGTGGATCAGGCCCAAGAGGATGTGCTCGGTCCCGATGAAGCTGTGGTTCAGAAGACGAGCTTCCTCCTGAGCCAGGACGAGCACCCGCCGTGCCCGATCGGTGAATCGCTCGAACAACGTTCGACTCCCTCTGCCTGCGACCTGAGGTCAGTCTACCGGTCGCACCCGTCATCGCGGCGGTCGGCGGGGGTGGCGTTCGCCAGGCCCTCGACCGCCCCCTCCGTGTCGCTCGCCCGGAGCCAGACTGCCTGGTCACCGGCGAGATTCCGCTCCGCCGGTCCCCCGACGCCACCATCGCTAACGGCCGCCGTTGTCAGGATGACGAGTCCTTGGCCTATCGTGCTCACCTAGTGAACGCGCCGGACCTCTTCGCGCTTCCCGTTCCGGAGGAAGACCTCGCCCGGCTCGAAGCCCGCCTGCGCAGCGTCGTCACGCGCGGCGACCCCTTTCTCGACGAGATCTCGACGCACCTGATCGAGGCCGGCGGCAAGCGCGTGCGCCCCGCGCTGACGCTCGCCGCGGCATCCCTGGCCGGCATCGACGCCAGCGAGGACACCCTGCTCGGCGGCGTCTCGGTCGAGCTCGTGCACCTCGCCTCGCTCTACCACGACGACGTGATGGACGAGGCGACGCGCCGGCGCAACGTCCCGAGCGTCAACGCCCGCTGGGGGAACCTGCTCGCCATCGTCGCCGGGGACTTCCTCCTCGCGCGCTCGGCGGAGATCGCGGCGTCGCTCGGCACGGAGATCGCCGGGCTCCTCGCGGCGACGCTCGCCCGGCTCTGCCAGGGCCAGATCGCCGAGGTGCGCTCCGCCTACCGCCTCGACCGCAGCGAAGAGGACTACCTCGTCGCCATCGCCGACAAGACCGCCGCCTTGATGTCGACGGCCTGCCGGATCGGCGGGATCACCGCCGGGCTGGAGCGCCCGCAGATCGAGGCGCTCACGCGCTTTGGCGAGTGTCTCGGGATCGTCTTCCAGATCCGCGACGACGTCCTCGACGTCGTCGCGGGCGAGCAGGAGCTCGGCAAGCCGCCGGGCCAGGACCTGGCTGAGGGCATCTACACCCTGCCGGTGCAGCGTGCGCTGCTCGACCGCCAGATCGGCCCGAAGCTTCGTTCGCTGCTCGGGCGGCCGCTCGGGCGCGAGGAGGTCGAGGTCGCCCGCGAGCTCGTCGCCGCGTCGCCGGGGATCACCGCCTCGGCCCACACGGCGCGCCGCTACGCCAACGAGGCGACCGACACCGCCCTCAGCCTCGGCGACGGCATCGTGCCAAAGGCCCTCTCCGAGCTCGGCATGAGCCTCCTCGACGACCTGGAACGCTCGACGAGGGCGCTCGCCAGCTGAGCCTCGGGGCCCTCGCGAACCGCCAAGCCGGCGCGTCCGCGGACCGAGGCCGTCGGCTACCCGCCGGACTCCGGGCCGGGCGCTTCGTGGACCACGTCCGGACCGACGGCCGACTCCCCCCCACGGTGCTCGGGACGCAGGGCCGGGAAGAGGATCACCTCGCGGATGTTCGCCTTGTCGGTGAGGAGCATCACCAACCGGTCGACGCCGATGCCGAGTCCGCCCGTCGGGGGCATCCCGTGCTCGAGCGCCCGCAGGAACTCCTCGTCGAGGGCCATCGCCTCCTCGTCGCCGGCCGCGCGCTCGGCGGCCTGGGCGACGAGCCGGCGCCGTTGCTCGTCCGGATCGACCAGCTCGCTGAAGGCGTTCCCGAGCTCGCGGCCGGCGACGACCGGCTCGAAGCGCTCCACGTAGCCGGGCCGGCTGCGGTGGTCGCGCGCGAGCGGCGAGACCTCCTTCGGATAGTCGATGACGAACACCGGGCCCCACAGGTTCGGCTCGGTCGTCTTCTCGTAGATCTCGAGGATGATCTTGCCCGGCCCGTCGCTCGCGTCGACGGGGACGCCGAGCTCCTCGGCGCGTCGGCGCAGCTCGGCGACGCCGAGCTCGAGGCTCACCTCGGCGCCCGTCTGCTCGGCGACGAGCTGCTCCATCGTCGCCCGGCGCCACGGTGGCGTGAGGTCGAGCGCACGGCCCTGGTAGGTCAGCTCGGTCGTGCCGAGCACCGACTGGGCGACGCCGGCGACGAGCTCCTCGGTGATCGCCATCATGTCGGTGTAGTCGGCATAGGCCTGGTAGAGCTCGAGCATCGTGAACTCGGGGTTGTGGCGCGGCGAGAGGCCCTCGTTGCGGAAGACCCGGCCGAGCTCGAAGACCCGCTCGAAGCCGCCGACGAGAAGCCGCTTCAGGTAGAGCTCGAGCGCGATCCGCAGGTAGAAGTCGGCGTGGAGCGCGTTGTAGTGGGTCACGAACGGCTTGGCGTGCGCCCCGCCGGCGATCGGGTGGAGCACGGGCGTCTCGACCTCGACGAAGCCGCGCTCGGCGAGCAGGCGGCGCAGCTCGGCGACGACCTTGGAGCGCACGAGGAACGTGTCGCGCACGCCCTCGTTCGCCCACAGGTCGACCTCGCGCTGACGGTGCCGGAGCTCGACGTCGTGGACGCCGCGCCACTTGTCGCCGAAGCTGCGGCGGGCCTCGGCGAGGAGCGACCACGAGGCGACGCCGACCGACAGCTCGCCCCGCTTGGTGCGCAGGACCTCGCCGGTCGCTCCGATCCAGTCCCCGAGGTTGAGGCGTGTGAACTCCTCGAAGCGCTCGGCGACCCCTTCCTGGGCGAAGAGCTGCACCGCCCCCGTCCAGTCGCGGACCTCGGCGAAGGCGATCCGGCCCTGAGGCCGTGAACGCATGATGCGCCCCGCGACCGAGACGACGACACCGGAGCTCGCCCCCGGATCGAGGCGCTCGTAGGCGGGGTCGGCGGCGACGGTCCCGGCGCCGACGGTCCCGGCGAGGCGGTACGGGACGGCGGGGGCCTCGCGCCCGGGGGCCGGCCCCTCCGTCGGATCCGTCACCGGGCCGCCCCCTCGGCGTCGGGTTCCACGTTCTTCGCGTACAGCAGGCGCAAGCCGTGGAGCGTGAGCCAGGGCTCGTAGTGCCGGATCTTGCGGGAGTGCGGGGCGACCAGACCGCCGAGGCCCCCCGTCGCCACAATCGTGGACGCGCCGAGCTCCTCCTCGAGCCGCTCACACATGCCGTCCACCAGGGCGGCGTGGCCGAAGACCGCGCCGACCTGCATCGACTCGACCGTGGAGCGCCCGATCGCCCGCCGCGGCTCGCCGAGGGCGACTCGCGGCAAGGCGGCGGCGTGGGCGAAGAGCGCGTCCATGGAGATCTCGATGCCGGGCACGATCGCGCCGCCGAGGTACTCGCCGGCCGCGGAGATGGCGTCGAACGTCGTCGCCGTGCCGAGATCGACGACGATGATCGGGGGGCGGAACAGGTCGAGCGACGCCACGGCGTCGGCGATCCGGTCGGCGCCGACCTCTCTCGGGTTGTCGTAGAGGACCGGCATGCCGGTCCGGATGCCCGGCTCGACGACGACGAGCGGCACGTCGAACCAGCGCGCCGCGGTCTCGCGCAGCGCCACCGTGACCGCCGGCACCGAGGACGAGACGACCACGCCCTCGATCAGCCGGTCCGCGGAGGCGGCGCCCGCATCGCCCGCGCCGCGGACGCGCAGGCCGTCGAGACCGAGCAGCTGGTTGAGGAGCAGGGCGTGCTCGTCCGCCGTGCGCTCGGCGACCGTCGCCGCCCGCCAGCTCCGCGCCAGGCCGGGGAGCTCCCCGGGCGTGCGCGCGCCGGGAGACCCGGCGGCCTCGGGGGTCTCGAAGACACCGATGACCGTCTGGGTGTTCCCCACGTCGACGGCGAGCAGCATGGCCTACTGGTCTACCCGATCCGGCGGCACCGCCAAAGTCCCGCGAGCGGCGGGGGCCGCGGGCGGATCGGTGTCAGGCCTCGAGGTCAAGCCCGATGTCGAGGATCGGCGCCGAGTGGGTGATCGCGCCGATCGAGACCACGTCGACGCCCGCCTCGGCGTACGCGGCCACGTTCGTGAGATCGATGCCGCCCGACGCTTCGACGAGGACGGCGCCCGCGGCGCCGCGGGGATGCGCCCGGACGATGGCGACGCACTCCCGCACCTGCCCCGGCGACATGTTGTCGCACATCACGAGCGTCGCCCCCGCCGCCACCGCCTCCCCGACCTGGTCGACGCGGTCGCACTCGACCTCGACCATGCGGCCGGGCCAGCGCTCGAGGGCCCGTTGCACCGCCTCGGCGATCGACATCCCCCCGAGGTGGTTGTCCTTCACCAGCACGGCTTCGGAGAGGTTGCCCCGGTGGTTCGCCGCGCCCCCGGCGCGCACCGCCGCCTTCTCGAGCGCGCGCAGGCCCGGAGTGGTCTTACGGGTGTCCCACACCCGCGTCGCCGGATTGGCGGCCCGGGCCAGCTCGACGTAGCGGTGGGCGGCAGTGGCGACGCCCGAGAGGTGGCAGAGGAAGTTGAGGGCGCTGCGCTCGGCGCTGAGCAGCGACCGGAACGGCCCGGCGACCCGAGCGACCACGCCGCCCGCAGCCACCTCCTCCCCGTCGTCGAGGACGATGTCGCAGGCGAGCGCGGGGTCGACCTGGTGGCAGACCTCGAGCACGCAGCGCGTCCCGGCCACGACGCCGGGACGGCGCGCCACGAAGGCGGCGCGCGCGGTCGCGTCGGGGGGGAGCAACGTGGCCGTCAGGTCGCCGAGCGGCAGCAGGTCCTCCGCGAGGGCCAGCGCGACGGCGGGGCGGACCGCCACGACCGGGGGGTGCACGTCGTCGCGCCTCATCGCCGGGCCGCCTGCGCGGCGAGGGCGTCGCGCCTCACGGCGCGCCGGCCTCTCGCGTCCGGCGGCGCTCGAGCGCTGGCGCGGCGGCGCCGAGGGGGGACGCACGCCGCCCGACCACGAGGCGGAGCCGCCACGCGTCGTCGGTCGCCGGGAAGTCGGCACGGAAGTGCGCGCCCCGGCTCTCCTGCCGCGCGCGGGCCGAGCGCAGCATCGCGGCGGCGACCTCGGCGAGATTCGCCAGTTCCAGCGCCGCGACGGTGTGCCGCGGATCGGCGCTGCCGGCCGCCGGTGCGCCGCGCCGCAGCTCGCCGAGGGTGCGCTCGACCCCCTCGAGGCTGGCGGCGCTCCGCACCACGCCGGCGCCCTCGCCCATCGCGTGCTGGAGCACCTCGCGTTCCTTCACGACGTCACCAGCCATCCCTTCGGGCGGGGAGGAGGCAGGGTCCGGCCGGTCGCCGGCCACGGGACGGACAGGGATCGAGCCGGCGGAGGTGGGGCCACCGAGCCACGGGCCGAGCGCCCCGGTCTCGAGAGGCCCGCCGCGCCCCGACATGATCGCCGCGGCCGCCCTCGTCGCGAACACGAGCCCTTCGAGCAGCGAGTTGGAGGCGAGCCGGTTCGCACCCTGTACGCCGGTGCAGGCCACCTCGCCGACCGCCCACAGCCCCTCGACGGCGCTCGCGCCGTCGAGGTCCGTCAGCACCCCGCCGCACAGGTAGTGCGCGGCGGGCGCGACCGGGAGGAGGTCGCTCGCCGGATCGAGGCCCTGGCCCGCGAGCTGGACGGCGAGACCGGGGAAACGGCGTGCGAAGCCCTCGACCGGCCGGGCGTCGAGGTCGACGTGGTCGGTCCCCTCCTCGGCCATCCTCGCGGCGATCGCCCGGCTCACGACGTCGCGGGGGGCGAGCTCGTCGACGAAGCGCTCGCCTCGCCCGTCGAGCAGCACCGCGCCCTCGCCGCGCAGCGCCTCGGAGAGCAGCGGCCGCGGGAGCGCATGGACCGCGAGCGCGGTCGGGTGGAACTGGACGAACTCGAGGTCGGCGAGGGGCACGCCCGCGCGCAGGGACAGCGCGATCCCGTCACCCGTGGCGCCGAGGGGGTTCGTCGTCAGGTCGAAGAGCTGACCCGCTCCGCCGGTGGCGAGGACGGTCTGCGAGGCGACGAGCCGCCGCGTCCCTCCCGCGTCGAGCACGTCGATGCCCGTGCACCGCCCGTGCTCGACGACGAGGGCGAGCGCGAAGGTGCGCTCGAGCACCGTCACGGGGGCCCGCCCCACCCGGGCGACGAGCGCCCGGACCACTTCGGCGCCGGTCGAGGTGCCGCCTGCATGGACGACGCGGGCGGTGCTGTGGCCGCCCTCGCGCGAGCGGGCGAGCCCGCCCCGCTCGTCGCGGTCGAACACGGCTCCGAGCGCCACCAGGTCGAGCACCGCCTGGGGACCTCCCTCGACGAGGATCCGGGTCGCCTCGGGGTCGCACAGCCCGACCCCGGCGCGCAGCGTGTCCGCCAGGTGCAGCTCCGCGGAGTCGCCCTCGACGGGGAACGCCGCGGCGATGCCGCCCTGTGCCCACTCCGTCGTCGACGCCCCGAGCACCCCCTTCGTGACGACGGCGACCCGAGCCCCCGCGGCGGCGAGGCGCAGTGCGACCGCGCAGCCCGCGACGCCGCTCCCGACGACAACGGCGTCGAAACGCGAGCTCGGCCCGGTCACCTCGGGCAGCCCCGGGCCGGGCGCGCGGGAGCTCACGAGGGGATCCCCAGGTTGTCGATCAGTCGCACCGGCCCGACGCGCGCCGAGATGAGCAGGCGGATCTCGCCGGTCGCATCGAGCGATCCTGCCCGATCGAGCGCGCCGGCGGCGCGCGCGACCGCGTAGTCCAGGTGGGCCAAGGGCTCGCCGGCGACCACCTCGACCATGGCCTGCTCGATCGCCGGCGCGCAACGCCCGGTCGTGTTGAGCACCTCCGCTCCCCGGACCAGCGCCCGGTGCAGGACGGTGGCGGCGGCTCGCTCCTCGGGCCCGAGGCGGCGGTTCCGACTGGAGAGCGCGAGGCCGTCGGGCTCGCGCACGGTCGGGCAGCCGACGACCCCGACCGGGAACGACAGGTCGGCGGCGAGGCGCCGCACGATCTCGAGCTGCTGGTAGTCCTTCTCGCCGAAGTAGGCGGCCTCCGGCGCCACGAGCGCGAAGAGCTTCGCCACGACGGTGGCGACGCCCGAGAAGTGCCCCGGGCGCGAGGCCCCCTCGAGGACGTCGCCGAGCGGCCCGGGGTCGACCGTCACCTGCGGCGACCCCGCCGGGTACATCTCCGCCACGCTCGGCATGAAGACGACCTCGACCCCCGCAGCTTCGGCCGTCTTCAGGTCGCCGTCGGGATCGCGCGGATAGCGCTCGTAGTCCTCGTCCCGGTCGAACTGGAGCGGGTTGACGAACATCGAGAGCGCCACCGAGTCGTTCCCCGCCGAAGCCGCCTCGACGAGGGACACGTGGCCGGCGTGCAGCGCGCCCATCGTCGGCACGAGCCCGACGCGCCGGCCGCGGCGGCGCCGGTCGGCGAGCACCGCGCCGAGGCCTTCGCGCGTCGTCACGACCTCGAGCACACCCGCCCCCTAGGGCGCTTCGACGAGGACGAGATCGCCCACGCGCCGGACCGCCGCGGCGACGGCGCCGTCGCCGCCGAGCCGCTCCCGCCAGCCGTCGGGGACCAGGCCGGGATCGAGGTCTTCGAGCGGTGCGAGCACGAAGGCGCGCTCCGCCATCCGCGGGTGTGGCACGACGAGGTCCTCCTCGTCGACGCGGATCCCCCCGAGCAACAAGACGTCGACATCGAGGGTGCGCGGCCCCCAGCGCTCGGTGCGCACGCGACCCTCCATGGACTCGAGCTCCGCCACGAGCGCGAGGACGTCACGTGCGGAACCGTCGACGCGCAGGCGCACCACGCAGTTCAGGTATGGGCCCTGTCCCTCCGGGCCACCGATCGGCGAGGTCTCATAAACCGGCGAGACGGCGAGGGCGACGTCCACCCGCCGGAGCCGGTCCACCGCCCGTCCGAGGTGCGACCAGCGGTCGCCCAGGTTGGAGCCGAGGCCCAGATGGACGAGGAGGTCACGCCCGCGTGCGGTCGTCACGGTCGAACCCGGGTCAGGCATCACGGGAGTGGAGCCCGTCCCGGCGCCGGACGACGCGCACCCCGATGGTCGCGACGTCCGCGGCGAGCGGCGGGCGGAGCTTTCGCACGCCGACGGCGACCGACTCGACCCTCGGCTCGGCGAGGACGGCGTCGGCGACCGCGACCGCCAGGGCTTCCAGGAGCCGGTAGCGGCCCGTCTCGACCACCTGGCGCGCCGCCGCGACGAGCGGCCCGTAGTCGACGGTCTCGGCCAGGTCGTCCGAACGCGCTGCCTCGGCGAGGTCGGCCACGACGTCGAGGTCGAGCTCGAAGGGCTGGGGGCGCTCCTGCTCGCTCGCCAGCACGCCGTGTGTGCCGAGCACCCGCAGGCCCCGGATCTCGATCGTGTCGCTCACCGGCTCCGCCGGGCCTCGCCGGTGCGGGACCGCTTCGCCGTGACCTCGTCCGGCGCTGGCGGGCGCACCTCGGTGTCCACCTCGGTGCCGGGGGCCACGCCCTTGACGGTCGCGACCTTGTGTCCCGACTTTCGGGTCGCGGCGGTGGTCGCGTGCGGGACCGCGCCGGGCACGACGGCCTCGTCGGCGGCGGGTGCGGGGGCGGGCGGGACCGACGCGGAACGCTCGCCGGCGCTCGCTCCCGCGTCTGCGTCGGGCGATTCCGCGGGGGTGGCCGTCTCCGTCGCCCCGGGGGGGCGAGGCGGGACCGGAGCGCCGGGCGGCGGGAGCTCGGGAACGAGGGCCACGATCGACCGGCCGGCCGAGCCGAGCTGGCGCTTCAACAGCTGCTCGACGGCCGAGATGGCGCGCGGCGGCTCGGGCAGCGCCCCGCTCCAGCACAGGAAGCCTGCCACGACCCCCGCCACGCGCTCGCCCAGCTCCTCTTGGTGCACGAGGATCCGCTCACCGGCCCGCAGCCAGTCGAGCAGCGCGGGGTACAGCTCCGAGAGCGGCGCGCGCACGTCGGCATTGACGGGCAGCGGGAAGTGCGACGAGGGGATGTGGAGCTCCTCGTAGGCGTGGAGGTTGTGGGTCGAGGGCAGGAGGGAGACGATCCTCGTGAACCCCTGCGCGTTGAGCCAGAGGATCTCCTCCTGGCGCCGCACCCGGCGATGGTGGGGGGCGTAGCCGCCCGGGCGCTCGCTGACCGCGAGCTGGTCCTTGATGATCCAGGCGAAGTTGCGCGGGACGATCCCCGCAGCCCATCGCCCCCTCATCGAGCCACGCCCGCGCTCGCCGGCGTGGCCGTGCGGGCAACCTCGCCGACAAGGCGCGCCGCCTGCGCAGTGGCCCTCACGTCGTGGACCCGGACGATGGCAGCCCCGGCGGCCATCGCCCAGACGGCGGTGGCGAGCGAGGCCTCGAAGCGCTCCTCGGCGGGGAGCGGAGGTGCCCCGGCCGACGCCAGGAGCCTCCCGAGGAAGCTCTTGCGGCTCGTGCCGATCAGCACCGGCTCGCCGAGGGCGACGAGCTCGGGAACCGCCTGGAGGAGCGCGAGGTTGTGCTCGGCCGTCTTGCCGAACCCGATCCCCGGATCGACGTAGAGCTCACCGACGCCGGCGGCGTGCGCGGCCGTCGCGGCATCGATGAGGCTGCGGAACACCTCGCGCACCACGTCGTCGTAGCGCGGGTCGCGCTGCATGTCCTTCGGCGTCCCGCGCATGTGCATGACCACGAGGCCCGCTCCCGTCGCCGCGGCGACGTCCGCCAGGCGGCACGCGACGTCGTTCACCAACGTCGCGCCCTCCTCGACGGCCGCCGTCGCCACCTCGGGCTTCATGGTGTCGATCGACACCCGCACCTCGGGTGCCAACGCGGCGACGACCGGCAGCACCCTGCGGAGCTCCTCGTCCCGTGTGACGGGCTCGGCACCCGGGCGGCTCGACTCACCACCGACGTCGACGATGTCGGCACCCTCGACGACGAGCGCCCGACCGTGCGCGATCGCGGCCTCCCGGTCGAAGTAGCGCCCGCCGTCGTAGAAGGAGTCGGGGGTGACGTTCAGCACGCCCATGACGAGGGGCCTCATAACGTCAGCCTACGGCGCCAGGAGCTCGAGCCGAGGTGGCACCGCTCCGCCCCCCGGCCCGCTAGCGGTCGCCGCGCACGAAGGCCATCGCCTCGGCGCGGGTCGCGACGTCGTGGCGGAACAGGCCGCGAACCGCCGACGTGATGGTGCGGGTCCCGGGCTTCTTCACGCCGCGCATCGCCATGCAGAGATGCTCCGCCTCGATCACGACGAGGGTTCCCCTCGGGGTGAGCACGCGCTCGATGGACTCGGCGATCTGGGTCGTCAGGCGCTCTTGCACCTGCAGCCGGTGGGCGTAGGCGTCGACGAGACGGGCCAGCTTCGACAGCCCGGTGATCTTGCCGTCGTCACAGGGGATGTAGGCGACGTGCGCCTTGCCGATGAAGGGGATGAGGTGGTGCTCGCAGAGCGAGGCGAAGGGGATGTCACGGACCATCACCATCTCGTCGTGGTCCGCGGCGAACGTCACCCGGAGGTGATGATCGGGGTTCTCGAACATGCCCCCGAGCAGCTCGGCGTACATCGAGGCGACCCGGCCGGGCGTCGCGGCGAGACCTTCACGGCCGGGGTCCTCGCCGACCGCGGCGAGCAGCTCACGGATCGCCGCGGCAGCCCGTTCAAGGTCGACACCGCGGCGTTCGACGCCGGCGTGGTCGGTCACTCGCCACCCGCGTCGAGCGGCGTGTCCACGATGTAGATCCCCGAGAGGTTCCGGTACCGCTCGGCGACGTCGAGCCCGTAGCCGACGACGAACTCCGGAGGGATCTCGAAGCCGATGTAGGGCACGTCGAGCTGGACGCGCTGCTGGCCTTTCTTGACCAGCAGCGCGCAGATCTCCAGGCTGGCGGGACCGCGCGCCAGGAGGCCCTTGCGCAGGTAGGAAAGGGTGAGACCGCTGTCGACGATGTCCTCGACGACGATCACGTGCCGCCCGGTCAAGTCGGCGTCGAGGTCCTTCACGATGCGGACGATGCCGCTCGTCTTCGTCGCCGTCCCGTACGAGGACACCGCCATGAAGTCCATCTCGACCGGCAGGCGGATCGAGCGGCTGAGGTCCGCCATGAAGACGAAGGCACCCTTCAGCACGCCGATGAGGAGGGGGGGGCGGCCCGCGTAGTCGCGGGTGATCTGGTCGCCGATCTCCTGGATCCGGTTCCTCAGCTGTTCCTCGGAGATGAGGACGCGTCCCGGCGTCATCCCGTTCGGTCCGCCGGGCGACAGATCGGGCCGATCGGTTGGGCCGCCGCTGCTCACTGGCGTGACCTTAGCCGTGGTGGGATCGACCGGTCAGCGTGCCGGGGCGGCGTCGGCGACGAGCCGTCCGTGGGAACGGCGGATCCGCCGTCCCCCGGGGAGCTCGCAGGCGAGCGCCACGCCACGTGCCACATCGAGCACCCGCTCGGTGTCGCGCGCTCCCGGTGCGTAGCCGTCCGAGTCGAGGCCGCGCAGCCACCGTCGGACGGCTCGGCGGGCGAGCGCCTCGGGGGCCTTGCGCACCGCCCCCACGTCGGTGGCGTCGAGCCCGGCCGCTAGCTCGTCGAGCAGCTCCACCTCGTCCGCGAACAGCTCGGCCTGGCGCGCCAGCACCGGTACGAGGTCACGCCCGGCGATCTCTGCCGCCAGCGGGAGGAGCTCATGGCGCACGCGGTTGCGCCGGAATGCCGGGTCGGCGTTCGACGGGTCGTCGACCACCTCGAGGCCGAGCGACGAGACGAGCGCCACGGTCTCGGCACGGCGCAGGGCGAGGATCGGGTGACGGGGCCCGGCGTCCATCCCGCGCATGCCGTCGCTCCCCGCCCCCCGCAAGAGATTGAGCAGGATCGTCTCGGCCTGGTCGTCAGCCGTGTGACCGGTCGCGGCGCCCGGCGGCAGTGCAGCGAGGCGGGCGCGGCGGGCCCGAGCCTCGAGATTCGGCCCGGCAGGACACTCGATGGTCAGCGCGACGAATCCCGCCCCGACACGGCCGGCGGCCGCGCGCACGACCTCGGCCTCCTCGGCGGAGCCGGCGCGCAGAGCGTGGTCGACGTGGTACGCCGTGGCACGGCACCCGGCGGCGACAGCGAGGACGAGCAGCGCGAGCGAGTCAGCGCCGCCGGAGACCGCGCACGGGAGCGGCTCGCCGGCAGACGGGAACCTGCAGCGCGGGAGCAGCTCGACGGCGACGTCCGAGAGCACTGCCACGCTCAGACCGCGGCGTGCTGGGTCCCACCCACCCGGGCGACCCAGCGCTGCGGCTCCCTGATCTCCTCGAGCGTCGGGAGCATCTCGGGGGAACGCCAGACGAGCGCGAGGAGCTCGTCACCCCCGGCGCGGGTGACCTCCTCGATGAACCGCTCGCCCTCTGCGTACTGGCGCATCTTCGCCTCGATCCCGATCATCTGCTGGACGGCCCGCGCGACGCCCGAGGCGCTCTCGCGTCGCTCCTTCAACACGCGGGCGAAGCGGGCGGCGCCCGGCACCTGCCGCTCGCCCGCGCGCGCCATCACGACGTCGCCGTGGCCCTCCAGCAGGCTCATCAGGGCTTGCGCCTCGTGCAAGGTGGCGAGCTGCTCGGAGGTCGCGAGCAGCCCGATGATCCCGCCGTCGGCGAGCGGGTTGTTCCCCGCACGCACCTCGGCGGCCGCCCGGCGCACGCTTTGGAGGATCGCCTTCGTGTCCGGCGTGGTCAGTGCCGCGCCGCGCTCGACCATGCCGAGGAAGTGCTCGTGCATCCACGGGACCCCGGTGAACTGCAGCCGGTGGGTCACCTCGTGCAGCGCGATCCACAGCCGGAACTCCTGGGGTGGGAAGCCGTGCCGCCGCTCGAGGGAGACGACGTTGGGCCCGACGTAGTAGACGACGTCCCCGTCGTCGTCCCCGTCGCCCCCAAGCATGTCGTACTGGCCGAGCACGCGTCCCGACATCCAGCTCAAGACGAGGCCGACCTCGACGCCGGCGGCGGCGCGGCTCGCCGGGTTGAGCGCCCTTCGAGTCGTGGCCGAGGCCGCGAGCCGCTCGCCGACGGGTCGCAGCAGCCGGCGGAAGGAGCCGACGTTCACCTCGACCCAGCCGGCCCGGTCCATGACGCGCGCCCGCGCCGGCCCTTTGGAGGAGGAGAGGCCCGTGACCTCCTCGACGAGACCCTCGGCGCGAGCCGTCGCCTCGGCGAAGTCGTCCTCCACCCTCCGCTGCGTCGCGGGATCGAGCGGTGACGCGTAGCGCACGGCCTGACGGGCCACGCGAAGCGCCACATCCCAGGCCACCGGGTCGGTCACCGACCGACCCCCCTCGTCTCCAGTAGTGCGGCTCACACGCCGAGCCTACGCCGACACCGCCATGGGGGAGCCGTCGCTAGCGCTCGGCCTGCTGCTCGTGGTTGATCGCCTCGGCGATCCGATCGCGCAGGTTGGCCGGCACCCGGTCCTTGCAGCGGTCGGCGATCACCCGCCGCAGCTCGGCCTCGAACCCGAGCGCGTCGAAACAGTCCCCGCAGCCGTCGAGGTGGGCCCGGATCGCATGGCGCCGCTCCTCGGTCAGCTCGCCGTCGAGGAAGTGGTAGAGGCGATGGACCGTCTCCTCGCAGTCCGCGGGGTCCTCTTTCGCCTCGTCCTCCGGACCGCGCTCGATGCGTACGCCGTCGGTCATCGCGTCTTCTCCCCCATCACGGAGCGACCACGGCACAACGTCCGGCGTCGCGACGCCGGACCTCCCCCCCTGCACCTGCCGTGATCGCCAGCATCACTCACCTCGGGTGGGCTTCCACCAGTCCGCGCTCAAGTCCAAACTCTCCCAACGCCTTCTGGAGCGCTCTTCTTCCCCGGTGGAGCCTGCTCATGACCGTCCCGATGGGGACGTCCATGATCTCGGCGATCTCCTTGTAGGAGAACCCTTCGACATCAGCGAGGAGGACCGCGATGCGGAACGCCTCCGGGAGGGACTCGATCGCCTCCTTCACCTCGTCCTCGGTGATGCCCTCGAGCACCTGATCCTCGGCGCTCCTGCCGGCGCTCGCCCCCGCGAGACCCCCGAGGCGCCGGTACAGGTAGAGATCCTCGACGTCTTCGATGTCGGACTCGTCCGGCCGGCGCTTCTTCGCCCGGTAGGCGTTGATGAAGGTGTTCGTGAGGATGCGGTAGAGCCAGGCCTTGAGGTTCGTGCCCTCCTTGAACCCCCCGTAGGCGCGGTACGCCTTTAGGTAGGTCTCCTGGACGAGATCCTCTGCGTCGGCGTTGTTGCGCGTCATGCGCATCGCCGCCGTGTAGAGCGACGGCATGTACTGCATCGCGTCATCGACGAAGCGCGCCTGGTCGGCCACGACAGCGAGACTAGCCACTTTGCGCCGCCCGCGGTCTGGCGCGGCGGCCTCAGCTCACGTCGACGAGGACCTTGCCGACGGCCTGCTCCTCGACCGCCGCGTGCGCCGCGGCCGTCTCGGCCAGCGGGTAGCGGTGCAGGGGCAGACCCGCGTCATGCCCGGCCCGAAGAGCGCCGGCGGCGACCGCCGCGACGACGTCTCGCACCGCCTGCTCCTTCGAGCGGTGGGGCACCGTGTACACAAGGACGAACTGGTAACGGATGTTGTTCATCATCAGCGGCCGCACGTCGAGAGTGAGATCCCGGTCGCCGGTCGAGTAGATCGCGACGGTGCCGTTGGGCGCGACGACCGCCTGATCGAGCTGTTCGTTGGCGATCGGGCTCACCTCGACGACCAAATCGACCCCGTCCGGCGCGAACTGGCGGATCGCCGCGGTTGCGTCCTCCGCGCGGTAGTCGACCACGTGGTCGGCACCGGCGGCCTTCGCGAGCAGGGCCTTGTCTGCCGAGCTCACCGTCGTCACGACCGTTGCGCCGGCCCATTTCGCGAGCTCGATCGTGGCGTGACCGACCGCCCCCGCGCCGCCCGAGACGAGCACCTTCTGGCCGCTCAATGCTCCTGGCGAGAGCGAGTCCGGACCTTCGGCACCGACCGTGAGACAGCGGTGCGCCGTGAGCGCGGGGATGCCGAGCGTCGCTCCGAGGTCGAACGAAGCGCCGTCGGGCAGCGCCACCGCCTGGCGCGCGGGGAGCGCGACGAGCTCCTGCGCCGTGCCGTGCGCCCGGAGCCATGCCGCCTCCCAGAGCCAGACGCGCTCGCCGACACGGGAGGCGTCGACGCCCTCCCCGACGGCGACGATCGAGCCCGCGCCGTCCTGGTTGGGGACGACTTCGGGGAAGGGGAGCGGCTTGCCCGGACCGTCGGCACGACGGAAGCGCCAGTCCGTCGGGTTCACCCCCGAGACGGCGACGCGCACGAGCACTTCGCCCGGTCCCGGCCGCGGCTCGGGCCGGTCGACGAGCTCGAGGACCTCGGGTCCTCCGGTCTGGCGGTAGACGATCGCTCTCATCCTGGCAACTCCGTGACGTTCGGCGCCCCCGCTCATGCCGCCTGTCCACGGACCCGCAGCTGAACCGGGATCCGATAGGGACGACCGAGGCCGGAGGCCTGATGGCCGTCGTACCATCGCTCGCGACCTCCGACGGCGTCAAGTGGCCCGCCGGGGGGATGCGCCCTGCGCCGGGGCGCGCTTCCGCCCGGCCCGTCGAGACTCGGCGGACCGGGCGGAGAGCGCTGGGATCAGCTCCAGATCCTCCTGACGGGCTATGCGGTCTGCAGGAGCGGCGCCGTGGCCGGTGCGCCGATCTTCAGCTCCGCCTCGACCGGCACCCGCCGGGCGTGCCAGATGCCGAATCCGACGAGCAGCGCCATGATCCCTGCCAGCACGAACGAGGCCACCCCGGCCCAGAAGGCGATCTGGCCGAAGGTCCAGAAGGCGTAGGCCTCGAGCAGGAGCCCCCGCAGCGTCGTCCCTTGGAACGAGGTCTGCACGAGGCCGGCCAGCTGGGTGTTGCTCGGGGTGGCGCGAGAGGCGGCGCTGAGCTTCGAGTACACGCCGCCGTACGGCATCTCAGACAGGTGCACCGCGATGAAGTGGTCGGCGTAGGCCTCGGCCTGCTGACCGGTCGTCAGCTGCTGTCCGGCGTACTTCTCGAGATAGGGGATCATCCCCGGGGTGATCTCCGTGCCAGGCTTCGCGCTGGCAAAGGCGGCCCTCGACGGGAACACGATCGACTGCTGGACGAGCTGGTTGTGGACGTTCGAGTTGGCGAAGCTGTAGCCCCACATCAACAGCGACCCGGCGACGACCAGCACCGCCACGACCACCGCACCACCCGCACTTGCAAGGAGGTCGAATACCTTGCGTCGCATCACCTGCTCCTCTCACTCACTTGCTCGAGAATCACTAGGTCCAACCTTGGCGGTTCGGCCGGGAAGTTCGGTAGGTACCAAAGTCCCGCTGTCCCGACCGATTGGCCCCAAGAAGGCGACGGGAACGCAATCTGCAGTCGCGACGAGAAGGCCCGCGGCGACCCAGGAGCGGCGCGCTTGCGGCGATGCGACCATCTGGGCGCGACCGGACGGTGCAGACGGGCTTCGACCCTTGCGGCACTCGCCGCGGTTGGCCGAGCCGTAGGCTCATCGTCTCGGCCGGGGCGATCTCTCCGGAAGGAGGCGACCGCTCGGTGGTCGCCTCCTTCCGGAGCAGTTTCTTGGCGGCGGTTGCAAGTGGTCAGTCAGCAAGTGGTCAGTCAAGGGAGACGCGGTGAAGGTCTCGGTGCTCGATGACTACCTCGACACGCTGCGCACGCTGGACTGCTTCGCCAGGCTCGACGGTCACGACGTGACGGTGTGGAACGACCACTCCGAGGACGAGAACGTCTTGGCCGGCCGGCTCCGCGAGGCCGAGGCGCTGGTGCTGATCCGGGAACGAACCGAGATCCGGACGCCGCTGCTAGAGCGTCTCCCCAACCTTCGGCTGATCAGCCAACGGGGCGCCTACCCCCACATCGACGTCGACTCCTGCAGCCGACTCGGCATCGTCGTGTGCTCCGACCTCCGTGCCGGCAGCCCGTCCTATGCCACCGCAGAGCTGACGTGGGCGCTGGTCCTCGCCGCGATGCGGCGCATCCCCCAACAGGTTGCCTCGCTCAAGGCCGGGTGCTGGCAGACCGGCATCGGCCACACGCTGCGCTCCAAGACGCTCGGTGTCTACGGTTACGGCCGCATCGGCAAGGTCGTTGCCGGCTACGCGACCGCCTTCGGCATGAACGTCATCGTGTGGGCACGCCCCCACTCCCTGGCCCAGGCCGAGGCTGACGGCTTCGCGATCGCCGACGACAAGTCGCACTTCTTCGAGACATGCGACGTCCTCTGCCTGCACATGCGCCTCGTCGAGGCCACGAGAAGCATCGTCACCGCCGCGGACTTGGCCACGATGAAACCCACCGCGCTGCTCGTCAACACGAGCCGCGCCGGGCTCATCGAGGCCGGAGCCCTCGCGAAAGCCCTGCAAGCTGGGCGGCCCGGTCTGGCCGCGGTCGACGTCTACGACCACGAACCGCTCGACGACCCCGACGAAGCGCTGCTCAACCTCGACAACGCCATCTGCACCCCCCACATCGGCTACGTGACGCAAGAGGACTGGGAAGTCCACTTCGCCGAGCTCTTCGACCAGATCAACGCCTATGTCGCCGGCTCACCGGTCAACGTCGTCAATCCCGATGTTCGACTCGATGCCCGGCCGTTGCCCTGAGGGCCGGCGGACCCGGCAGCCCACCCGAGGCGTCCGGTCGACCGTCCGACAGCCAGCCAGGCAGGCACTGTCAGGAGCCGGATCGCGCATCGACCCGGATCGCCGCCCACCGAATCGACCCCGGATGGGCCGCCGCCAGCCGCTGGCACCCCTGGCGTTCCGGCGACCCGGCCGCGTCAACGCGCGGCCGGGCGGACGCGCGGACGAGGCCAGGAAGCCGGCCCCGGCGCCCGATCCAGCGGAGCGGGGGTGCCCACACTGCGACGCAGTGCCGCCAGCCGAACACTGCCGAGCTGGCGCGCTCGGTTCGCGTCCGGGACTTCGGAGAGCGCCTACGATGTTCCCCCGGAGCACCGGGATCGCCTGGTCAGCGTCGGTGACCGCGATCCTGCGCGCCCGGGTAGCTCAGTGGTAGAGCAGCGCACTCGTAATGCGCAGGTCGTGGGTTCGAATCCCACCTCGGGCTCCACATAGTAGCTGGTCAGTGGCTAGATCGATCGGTCGATCCTGTATGGAGGATGAGTGCGATGTCCTCGGTCTCGGGAGGCAGTCGTTCCTCTGGCACGTAGGTGCTCTTGGGCATCTGGAAGTCCGCCATCCCGATGGCTCGAAGCCACTCCTCCCGGGGCGCGTGACGAAGCGACTCCAGGTCCTCAAGGGTCATCTCGGCGTCGAGGACAAGCGCCCGGAGACGATCGCCCTGGAGGACGAGGCGCTGAGGCTTCGACGATCCGGGAGCGTCGACCGGTCGGGTCGGCCTGTTCCCGCGCCTCAAGACGGCGCGGCGATGTCCTACCTCGACGTCGCGACGGCGCTCGGTCGAACGGAGTCTTGGGCGCAACGGGCCTGCGCGGCAGCGCTTCGGCGCGAGCAGGCAGTCGGACGGGAGCTGAACTTCAACCTCTCGTTCAACGGGTTCCGCAAGTTCACCTCGAGCGAGTTGCTCGATGCCGGGTTCAACATCAGCGTCGTCGCTCAGCGCCAGGGCCACACGCCAGAGGTGTTGGCCAAGCACTGCAGCAAGGCTCGCATGTCGGCCCAGAGGAAAGCGGCTGACCATCTCGGCCGCGTGGTCCACGGGAACGACGTTCTCGAACCGATCGGCCAGTCGTAGCGGAGGAAGCTGGCCATCTGTAGTGCAGGAAGGCGCCCAGTTGTAGCGTCGAGACCTGTCCAGTTGTAGCGTGGGAGGCGTGCCAGCTCGTCCCGCCTCATCGAGGTTGCGGCCCTACCACCCGCGCGTACTCGATCCGGAGCTCGACGAGAGGTCCCGAGAGTTCGCTGCCATCGCCATCGAGGGACCAAAGGGCGTCGGCAAGACGGAGACCGCTCGGCGCCGTGCCAAGACCGAACATCTGCTCGACGGTCCCGCCGGAGCACTCGCCCGCGAGCAACCCGAGATCGTGCTCGTCGGTGACCCGCCGATCCTGATCGACGAATGGCAGCGTGTTCCCGCTACGTGGGATGTCGTGCGTCGCGCGGTCGACGATGGCGCAGCGCCCGGCAGCTACCTGCTCGCTGGCTCAGCGAGCGACCGAGGTGCGCATTCGGGTGCAGGGCGGATCATCAGCGTGCGCATGCGGCCGATGACGCTCCCCGAACGAGGCGTCAGCAAGCCAGCGATCAGCCTCCGGGCGATCCTCGACGGCGATCGGCCCGAGATCGGTGGGAGGAGCGATGTGGGACTGGAGCAGTACGCGCACGAGATCATCACCTCCGGGTTCCCAGCAGCGCGACCATTCACGAGCAGCGCCGCCGAGGACTTCCTCGAGAGCTATCTCGAACGGATAGTGGAGCGCGACTTCGAGGAGCTCGGCCAGGCAGTCCGGCGGCCGGAGACCCTTCGCCGATGGATGACGGCGTACGCGGCGGCGACCGCCACGACCGCGTCCTTGGAGACGATTCGCGATGCCGCGACGGGGGGAGAGAACACCAAACCCGCCCGCTCGACGACACAGCCCTATCGCGAGGTCCTCGAACGCCTCTTCATCGTCGACGACGTTCCGGCGTGGGCGCCGACGCCGAACCGCATCGCGCGGCTGACCGGTCCGCCGAAGCACCATCTCGCCGACCCCGCGCTGGCCGCGAGCCTGCTCGGCGTCGACGTGGGAGCACTGCTGTCCGCTGTCCCCGCGGAGCCGCCGATCGTTCGCGACGGCTCGTTGCTCGGAGCGCTCTTCGAATCGCTTGCCGCACTCACCGTCCGGGTGTTCGCACAGCGGGCGCGGGCACGCGTCGGTCACCTCCGAACGAAGAGCGGCGACCACGAGGTCGACCTCGTGGTCGAACGTCGAGACGGACGCGTCGTGGCGATCGAGACGAAGCTCGCCGCCACGCCAGACGATCGGGACGTGCGCCACCTCCAGTGGCTCTCGGCTCAGATCGGAGCTGACGTCATCGACTCGCTCGTGTTGACCGCGGGCGAGTACGCGTATCGACGCGCCGACGGCATCGCCGTCGTCCCGCTCGCGCTGCTCGGCCCCTGAAGGCAGGACGCTCCGCGGACGACGCTCGGAGCGATGTAGAGGATCGGACCAACTGGTTGCACCGCGACCATCCGCGTGTGAGTCACCCCCGTCGTAATCTTCCGCGCCCATGTCTCAACGACAGGACTTCGGAGCTGTCGACGTCGCTCGACTGAACAGCGGCTCTTCCTCGCTGTCCTTCGCCGCTACGGCTTGATGCCGTCGAGGTCGACGTTCACGTGCAACTCGGAGGAGACGATGTCGATCTCGTCGGGGTTCTCGATCTCCCACAGGCCGACCATCCGGCGCTGCACCTCGTTGCGCCAACGGGCCAGGTCGTCCGGGGCCGTCGGGGCACCGAGGTCACGGTGGTGCACTTCAAGGTCGGCGAGGAGCGTCGCCGCTGCGGCCAGTCCACGCTCACCCATCGAGCGCGCGATCAGGTCCTCGAAGAGGTTGTGGGTGGCAGTGCCGAGCGGGGCCGGGTCGAGCGGGCTCTCCACGCGGGGAACAGACGCTCAAGCGCCGAGCGAGCGGAGCACGAGCGGATGGCGTCCGCCGGCGAGGGGGAGAGGGTCTTCTTTCGTACCCGGCCGACTGCCTGGTCCGTGAGCACGAGGCGGCATCCCTTGCCTCTCCGTGCTCGGTCGCGGTGACCTCGAGGGCGAGCAGGCGCTCGAGGAACGCCGAGTGCCCGAGCTCGTCTTGAGTGCCCGCTGGGTCAGCCCCTCCGGCCGGATCTGGTCGCAAACGCGTCGAGAGCGGTGAGGACTTCAGAGGCTTCCCACTTCCGATTGCGCTCTTTGCCGCTCAGCTCCTTGAGAACTCCGGCCCGCTCCAAGCTCTCGATGGCGGCGTTTGCGGAGTGGTCGCTCACACCGAGTTCGCGCTGAGCTAGTGGCGAGTCGATGATCGGCTGACGGATGACCAGGTCAGCGAGTCGCCAGGCAGTCGCGCCGGATCTGGCTTGGATGATGTCGTCCCAGCTGGTTCGGACACGGCGGAGGTCGTCCACGAGCGTTTGTCCGTTACCTATGGCGGCGAAAGAGGCCGCGGTGAACCGCTCGACAATGGCAGCGGGGTTACCGGCTCTGTACTCGGTTAGCGCCGAGTAGTAGCTGTCGGTGTTCGTGAGAAGACCGGCAGACACCGGCACGGTGACGTTTCGCGTGAGGCCCTTGCCGCGCAATAGCGAGTGGACCAGCGCTCGGCCGACTCGACCGTTGCCGTCCGGGAACGGATGGATGGTCTCGAACTGGGCGTGAGCGATGGCTGCTTGGACGAGCGGAGGCAGGTCAGCCCGTGCCATGAACGCCACGAGGTCATCTGTCGCGGCCGGCACACGTTCCCAGTGGGGAGGGACGAAATCGGCCAAGTGGGGGCTGTAGTCGCTCCCACCGATCCAGACCTGATCAGTTCTCCACTTGCCGGCCATATCGGGCCGATCGGCCCGGAGCAGGGCGTCGTGCATCTTCAAGATGGCGTCGCCGTCGAGCCGATCCGCAAGTTCGATGGCGGCCTGCATCGCCCACGCATTGGAGACGATGAGCGTCGCGTTCCGCCCATCTTTGGCGCCGAGCTCGGCCAGCGCGATGGACTTCACTGACGCGGTCAGCTGCTCGATCTTCGATGAGGCCGCGGACTCAGAGCGAAGAAGGACGGCGGCGAACGGGGCGATCTCGGCGCCAAGCCCGCTGTCGAAGCGGGCGATCTCGACTGCCGCATCACCGGCATCGACGCTGACCTCGGGCGGAAGGTCAACGATAGGGATGTCGGCGATGGGCCGGACGACGGCCGCCTTGTACGGACCACGACTGGCGGCCATCACCCGTCCGCTCACCCGCGGGAGTTGGTAGCTGGGCAGCCACTCGTGCTCCTCGTAGGTGACCACCGGCCACGATGCCTCGGGTGGCTCCAGGTGCAGGTCGCTCTCGGGACGCGCGACAGCGTCGAATTGGCCGCCCTGAGGGGTGCCGGACCGCTTACGGGGCCGTCTATCCGTCATCATGGACTCATTATAGCGAGGGTTATATCAATAACCTTCGCTAACGTCTCTCCTTGACGAGGGTGCGGTAGCGGAGCGTTAAAGCGAGGGTTATCGCCATAACCCTCGCTGACGACCGCCCTAAGCGAAGGTCGTAAAGAAATCAGGACCCGGTTCGTGGCGCGCTGCACAGAGCACCCGTGCACCCCACCACCGGCGCCTCGACGGCAGCCACGAGGGCGAGCCATGACCAACCGGATCACCTCCGACCTCCACTTCGGCCACCGGAACATCCTCAAGTACACCGACCGCCGACAGGAGCCTGGCGCGATCGCTACCCCGATCTCGCACCCGCGAGCCGCTTGCTTCTCGGTGGCGCGGTCCAGCGGCTCCTCGGCACACGGGCGAAGCGGGTCCCGCGTCCGGTCGACACGGCCCCCGCACTCGATGAGGCACGCGGGAGTGCCGGAGGACTGTCGCCGAGGTCGCCCCCGCCGGCACGGTGCCGTGCCGCTCGCCGCCGTCGTGCGGCCCGGTGACGGTCCGGGTCCGCACCCGGGCGACGATCTGCCCGCCGCGTTCGAGGGGGCTCGGCCTGCCGGTCACAGCGCCCGGCCCCGGCAGGTTTCGGAGCATGTGCGAGCATCATCGCGTGACACTCGCACGCGACGTCGCGGCGTTCGAGGAGCGGGCAGCGGGATACGAGCGTGGCTGGCTCGGACGACTGCACCACGCGATCGCCGACCGCACCGCTGATCTCGCTCTCGCCGACTTGCCGACGCCGCTACCCGTGCTCGACGTCGGCGGCGGAACCGGCTACCTGCTGCGCCGGCTCGGCGCCCGGGTCCCCGGAGCGCTCGCTCTCGTGGGGATCGATCCCGCGCCCACGATGATCGATCCCCGGGAGCCTCGCCGGCGACGACCGGCTGCACTTCGCGATGGAGGTCGCGGAGCGGCTCCCCTTTCCCGACGGTGTCTTCGACCTCGTCGTGAGCACGACCTCGTTCGACCACCGGTCCGATCAGCGGGCCGGCGTCCTCGAGTGCGCCAGGATGCTCCGGCCAGGCGGGCGCCTGGTGCTCGTCGACCAGTTCTCGGCGTGGCTCGGGCCGGCGCTCGTCACCGGCCGCGCACGAGACGTCGCGCCGATCGCCTCCTCGGCGCTGCCGGGCTTCGGGCGCCGGAATGGCACGACCTATACGCAGTGATCATCCGGGCGGTCACCGCTACCAAAAGCGCCCGGCTCGTCGCGCCCGCCGGTTACCGTGAGACGGAGCCGCTCTTCGCGCGATGCCGGCGCGCCCTGGGTGGCGCACGACCACAGGACCTTCGATCGGTCCGCACGACCCGGTCGCGCCAACCGGTGCCCCCGGAGCGGTCGGCGGCTCCGCCGACTCGGATCAAGTGGTCGTGTCGTCGGCCGAGGAGCGCATCGCACCCATCAGGTTGTCGGTGACGCGCGACAGGTGCCCCTCCATGGCTGCCACGGCCCGTTCGAGCTCGCGGGAGCGCAGCGCGTCGACGAGCGCCCGGTGGTCCTCTTGGTAGGTGCTGCGGCGCTGGCGCGAGTCGTTGCGCCGCTTCATGTTCCCCCAGAACTGACCCCGCCTGGCGGACTCGACCGCGCCGTACATCCTGAGGAGCAGCGGGCTGTGCGCGGCGGCGACGATCGCGTGGTGCAGCGCATAGTCCCACGCCTCGAACTCCTCGCTGGTCTCGGCGGCATCTCCGCCGTCGAGGCAGCGCTGCATCTCATCGAAGTCGCGCGCCGTCGCCCATGCGACGACCATCGCGAGCGCGTGTGGCTCGATGAGCCTGCGAACAGCCATCACATCGGCGGGACCGACGTCGTCGGGGCGCTGCGCCGCGCCGTCGGGGCGAACCTCGGCGAGGTGGACCGCCTGCTCCGGCGCCTGGAGGAACGTGCCCCGGCCGACCTCCCTCGACACCTGGCCGCGCGCCTCGAGCAGGCCGAGGGCGTGACGCACCGCGGTCCTCGTGACGCGCAGGTCGGACGCGAGCTGGCGCTCGGTCGGCAAGCGATCGCCAGGACCGGCGCCGGACCTCGCGCACTCCTCGAGGATCAGCTCCGCGAGCTCGCGGCCGGCGGCGGCCGGCAGCGCTCGCACCTCAGTACGGCTGCTGTCCATCTGGTGTGCCATGCGTCGCGCCGTCTTCCGCTCTGGTCCGATTGTCAACCAATCCTACCTATCCTGCCGGGCAGCTCACAAGGGTTGACCGAGCGCGCCGTTGACGCCGCAGAGTGGCGGGGTTTACAGTCAGGGCCAATCCGACTAATCGGAACCAAGTGCTCAACCAATCCGCTCATCGCGGCCTGCCGAGGGGACCAGCGGGCCCTCCTGCCGGTACATTGGCCGATGTTTCAGGAAGCTTGCCGTCGGACCAATTCTCCCGGCGTGCGACCAATCGAAGGGGTGCTCGACCGTGAGACTCGCCACCATCGCAACCGCCGACGGCCTACGCCTGCACGTGAAGGGCGAGCGAGGATACGTCGACGTCGCCACTGCGACGGGCGAGGCCCGCTACGCCGAGCTGAACGCCGTGCTCGACGGTGGCCCCGAGGCGCTCGACGCCATCAGCAGGATCGCCGGGCGCGACGGCGTCGAGTACGCGGAGTCGGACTTCGGTCCCGCGGTGCCCGCACCGAACCGGGTGCTCTGCCTCGGCGTGAACTACCTCGAGCACGCCCTCGAAGGCGGTCGCAAGGCACCGACCTGGCCCGAGTCGTTCGTGCGGGGTGCCGGCTCGGTGGCGGCCCCCTTCGGTGATCTCGTGAAGCCGGCGCTGAGCCCGCACTTCGACTACGAGGGTGAGCTCGGGATCGTGATCGGCAGTGGCGGGCGCTACATCCCGGCCGAGAAGGCCCTCTCCGCCGTCGCAGGGTTCGTGGTCCTGAACGACGGATCGGCACGGGAATGGCAACGTGCGGCGACCCAGTGGACGCCGGGCAAGAACTTCGACGGAACGATGCCGATCGGCCCGGAGGTCGTCACGGTCGACGAGGTCGACGTCTCGGACGTGGAGCTCACGACGCGCCTGAACGGCGAGGTCATGCAGAACGCGCGCACCTCCCAGATGATCGTCAATGTTCCGAGCACCATCGAGTACCTGTCCTCGTTCACCACCCTGCGCCCCGGTGACGTGATCGCGACCGGGACGCCCGGGGGTGTCGGCTTCGCGAGGACCCCTCCCGTGTGGCTGCAGCCGGGGGACCTCATCGAGGTGACGATCGAAGGCATCGGTCGGATCGCCAACCGCGTCGTCGCGGAGGAGGCCGAGCTCTCCGGCTGGCGGTGGGTCCCGCCGTCGTCGAAGGGAGCGTCGCTGTAGGGACGCGGGTGTCCGGCCGTCGGGTCGCCCCGGACGTGCCGGCGGACGCGCCGTGGCGATCGGTGGGATGCGCCCGGGCGTGGAGATGTAGGAGCAATATCGGACAGCTAACAGGCAGGAACACCGGACAACCAACAGGCAAGAACAAAGGGGGGATACATGTTCCACGGCAATGCAAGGGGGAGCATTGGCAAGCCGGGAGGACGACAGGTGCCGACGGGCCCCACCCGGCGACACGCCCGTCGTACCATCCCGCTCGCCGCGGCATCGGCGGTGCTGGCGATGAGCATGGTGGCCATCGGTGCGGCGTCGAGCGCTTCGACGGCGCCGAAGGCGGCTTCGGGCGCGACCCTCACGGTCGCCGACGTGGCACCGTTCACCGGTACCGATGCGGCGCTCGGGCCGACATATCTCGTCTCGTGTGACGCTGCGACGACGACCATCAACAACGCCGGCGGCGTTCTCGGTCACAAGCTCGCGTGCAAGGCCGTCGACACCCGCGGCGACCCCGCCGACGCCGTGCCAGCCGTTCGGCAGATGTACGCCTCGACGTCCAACCTCGTCCTGGTGATCGGCTGCACCTCGGACGAAGCGGCCTCGGTCGTGCCGATCCTGAACGCCAACAAGACGGTCACCTTCTGTATGACGGGCCAGTCCGAGTTCGACCACACGCACTTCCAGTACTTCTACCGCCTCGTCCCGCCGGACCTGGAGGAGTCGTACGCGATGGTGGCCATCGCGCACTACATGAAGCACTACAAGCGCGTGGCGCTCGCCTTCGGCAACGACATCGGCTCACAGACCTTCGTCGGACCGGCGATCGCTGCGATCAAGCTCGCCGGCCAGAAGCTCGTCGCCAACGAGACGCTCGACCTCTCCGCCACGACGTTCCGGACCGAGGCGGCAAAGATCGTCGCGGCGAAGCCCGACGTGATCCTCACGGAGGCGCTCGGCCCAGCTGAGGCGTCATTCCTGTCGGAGGTCAAGCAGCTGAACGGGAACAAGGTGATCCCGGTCATCGGCACCTCCGCCACCATCTCGCCCGACTGGTACAAGTCGGTCGCCGCCGCGGTCGGCGCGAGCACCCTCTCGAGCACCTTCTTGGCGGACAACCTCGTCGTCGAGACGAGCGGGCCCGCCTACTCGGTGTTCTCGAAGGCGATCCTCGGCGAGAAGGGCAAGGTCGGCAACACGGGGAACTTCAGCACCTACCTGACCGCCCCGGGCGCCGTCCACCTCTATGACGGGATCAACCTGGCGGCGCTGGCGATGATCGAGGCGAAGAGCACGTTGCCGAGCGTGTACCGCTCCTACGTCGAAAAGATCGGCAATGGGGTGCCCGGCGCGACCGTCGTCCACTCCTTTGCCCAGGGCGCCGCGTTGCTGAAGAAGGGGAAGCACATCCGCTACGAGGGACCCGGCGGACCGACGAACTTCGACAGCTATCACGACTCGACCGGGATCTTCCAGGTCGACAAGTACAGCCCCTCGGGTCAGGTCGCCGTGGTGGCCAACATCCCGACCACCGAGCTGCGGGCGCTCTCCTGATCACTCGCTTCTGATCCGAGGAGCCGCATCGCCCCGTGGGGCGGGGGAGGGGGGCCGGGCATGTCCCGGCTCCCCTCCGTGGCACCGCTGAACGGCGAGATGCGGACCGGACCGACGCTCGAAAGGCAACGCACCACTTGAGCATCTTCATCGCCTCCATTGCTTTCGGTCTTGTGACCTCCGCGGTCCTCGCCCTCGCATCTGTCGGCTTCACGCTGCAGTTCGCCGTGACGAACGTCCTCAATCTCGCCTACGGCGCGGTGATGATCGCCTCGGCGTTCATCGCCTACGCGGTGAACCAGGCGGGGGTGAACGTCTGGATCGCCGCGGTGGTCGCCGCACTCACCGGCGCGGTCTTCTCCCTCTTCTTGAACAACGTCGTCTACACACCGTTCCAGCGGCGTGGCACGTCCCCGATCGCGATGGTGATCGTCGCCCTCGGTATGACCCTGATCCTCGAATTCGGCACGCAGGCGATCGCCGGCGGAACGAACGTCTCCTTCACGATGGGCCAGGGCCCGACCTTCCAGGCCGGCTCGTTCCAGCTGACGGGGGTCCAGCTGGCGATCATCATCCTGAGCGTCGTGTCGATGCTGGGCATCCACGTGCTCATCCGCTTCACGCGCCTCGGCAAGGCGATGCGCGCCACCGCGGCCAACCGCAATCTCGCCCGCAACTGCGGCATCCGCACGGACCGCGTCGTCACGCTCACCTGGCTCATCACAGGGGCCCTGTGCGGTCTTGCCGGCGCGGTCTTCGCCATGGACGCCGGAACCTTCGGGGCGACGAGCACCGACCTGTTCCTCGTGCTCATCCTCGCCGCCGTCTTCCTCGGAGGTCCCGGCGAACCCTACGGCGCCATGCTCGGCGCGCTCGTGATCGGGCTCGCCACCGAGGTCAGCGCCGCCTTCATCGTCCCGGACTACAAGGACGTGATCGCGTTCGTCATCCTGCTCGCCATGCTCGCCGTGCGCCCGACCGGGCTGCTCGGCGCGCGGACCTGACCGGAGCGAGGGCCTTGCGCCGATGATCTACTACCTCACCACGCTGCTCGTCTACGGGGGCGTCGACGCGATCGCCTGCCTCGGGCTCAGCCAGCAGTTCGGCGTCGCCGGCGTGACGAACTTCGGGTTCATCATCTTCCAGGCCGCTGGCGCCTACGCGGCGGGCGTCCTGTCCCTCCCCTCCGACAGCGCCAACGGCGCGTTCCAGAGCTACGTCGGCGGCCTGCACCTCCCGTTCCCCTTTCCCTTGATCGGCGCGGCGATCGTCGGCGGGCTGCTGGCACTGCCGTTCGCGTCGATCGTCGGCAAGCGGCTGCGCGGCGACTTTGCCGCCATCGGGCTGCTCGTGACCGCCGTGATGGCGAACCTCCTCGTCACCAACTACCGACCCTTCCTCAACGGTGCAGCCGGGCTCTCCCTCGTGCCGTCACCGCTCGGCGGTCTGATGAACCCCCAGTCCGTCGGCTACCAATGGGGCTACAGCGCCGTGGCGGTCGTGCTGGCGGCGCTCACCTACCTGTTCGTCACCCGGATCACCAACTCCCCCTACGGCCGGACGCTGCGCGCGATGCGCGACAACGACATCGTCGCCGACTCCCTCGGCAAGAATCTCCGCTCGCTGCGCACCTCCTCCCTCGTCGTCGGCGGCGCGATCGCGGGGCTGAGCGGCGGGATGCTCGTCGGGTTCATCAACCTCTGGGACCCGCAGGCGTGGGGCTACGCAGAGACGATCGTCCTGTTCGCCGCGGTCATCATCGGCGGGCTCGGCAACCACCGCGGGGCCGTCCTCGGCGCGATCGTCGTTCCGCTCGGCTTTGAGGAGGCGAGCCGCTACATCCCCGCCATCGGCAACCCGGGCCTGATCCCGGCCCTCCAGTGGGTGGCCATCGGCCTCCTCATCGTGCTCTTCCTCTGGTTCAGGCCCCAGGGCATCCTGCCCGAGCGCAGACGGATCATCGCCGGCCAGGCCTTCACCGAGCAGAGCACGGCGCCCGACCCGACCGGCGCGGGGCAGCGCGTCGGCCGGGTCCTCGACGTCGACGCGGCCCCGCCGCCGTCGACGGCCCCCGTCCGGCTTCGGGTCCGGAGCGACGCCGACGCCCGCGACATCATCCTCGAGACGGTCGGGCTCGTCCGTGCCTTCGAGGGAGTGCGGGCCGTCGACGGCGTCTCGATCGCGTTCCAGCGCGGGCAGCTGACCGGCCTGATCGGCCCGAACGGCGCCGGAAAGTCCACCACGCTCGCCATGCTCGCCGGAACCCTTCCGGTGACCGAGGGACGCATCCTCTACCGGGGCGAGGACGTAACGCAGATTCCAGCCTTCCGGCGGGCCCGGTCGGGTCTGGTACGGACCTTCCAGCTCGCCAGCGAGTTCAAGAAGCTGACGGTCATGGAGAACCTGCTCACCGCCGTTCCCGACCAACGCGGTGACACCTTCCGCGCCGCCGTGCTCGGTCGGCGCTACTGGGGGCGCCAAGAGCATGAGGCGACCGAACGGGCCAAGCAGATGCTCGAGGAGTTCGGCTTGTCGGCGCTCGCCGACCGCTACGCGGGGGACCTGAGCGGCGGGCAGCGCCGCCTCGTCGAGATCATGCGCTCGTTGATGGCCGAGCCGGAGGTGCTCCTCCTCGACGAGCCGATGGCGGGTGTGCACCCGCGGCTCGCCCACCAGATCGGCGAGCGGCTGGTCGGGCTCTGCGGGAAGGGCATGACGATCGTGATGGTCGAGCACGAGCTGGCGATCATGGACGAGTTCTGCGACCCGGTCGTGGTGATGGCCGAAGGCCGCGTCCTCGCCCAGGGCACGATGGCGTCCCTGCGGGCGACGGAGGAAGTGGTGGAGGCATACCTTGTCGGCTGACCAGCGAGAGGCGGGCCCGGACGACCAGCCGAAGGTGCAGGGCGTCTCGCTCCGTACCGTCGAGGTGACCGCCGGCTACGGCGGGAGCCCGATCATCCACGGGGTGTCGGTCCACGTCGAGCCCGCCGAGGTCGTCTCCATCGTCGGCCCGAACGGCTCGGGCAAGAGCACGCTGTTGAAGAGCCTCGTCGGGATCGTGGACGTGCTCTCGGGTCAGGTGCTCGTCGGTGACCGGGACGTCACCAACTGGGCGCCGGAGGCGGTCGCCCGCATCGGTGTCGGCTACGTTCCCCAGGTCGACGACATCTTCAGCCCGCTCACCGTCCGGGAGAACCTGGAGATGGGTGGCTACCTTCTGCGGCCCCGTGAGGTGTCCGGACGCGTCGAGCGCGTGCTGACGGTCTTTCCCCAGCTCCGGCGGATGCTCGGCCGGCGGGCCGGCAAGCTGAGCGGAGGCGAGCGGAAGATGCTCGCGATGGGTCGGGTCCTGATGCTCCAGCCGGCGCTCGTCGTCCTCGACGAGCCGACTGCGAACCTCGCGCCGATCGTGGCCCTGTCCGTGCTCCGGGACCACGTCCGCCAGCTCGCCTTGACGGGCGCGTCGGTCCTGATCGTCGAGCAGCGGGCCAAGGCGGTGCTCGAGATCTCGGACCGGACGTACGTGCTCGGCGGCGGCCAGCTCCGCATGGAGGGGACCCCCGCTGAGCTCGCCGCGAGCCCCGACTTCATCGAGTCGTTCCTCGGCGGCCAGGGGGCCACGGCGCGCGCCGCCGGCACCTGAACCGCCGGCACCTGAACCGCCGGCACCTGAACCGCCGGCACCTGAACCGCCGGCACCTGAACCGCCGGCACCTGAACCGCCGGCACCTGAAGCGCCGGCATCCGTGAGCGCGCAGCCCGCCGCGTCGCCGGCGCGCGCCCCGAGGGCGGTGCTCCCGGCGGAGCTTCGCGTCGAGCCCGAGGCGATGCGCAGCGTGCTCGTCGTCGCGCTGATCCTCGTCACCGGGATGACCGACGCGATCGGCTTCACGAGGCTCGGCGGTGTGTTCACGCGCGTCATGACGGCCAACATGGTCCTGCTCGGTGTCGCGGCCGGATGCGGCGACGGGATCCTCGCGCTGCACACCCGCGTCGCGTTCGCCGGCTATGTCGTCGGCGGCGCCCACCTCGCGGGAAGCGCCCGCGACGACGGCCTGTGGCCACGGTCGATGACGCTCGCGCCCGCAGCCGAGCTCCTCGGGTTCTGCGGCTTCGCCGCCGGCTGGGAGGCGGCGGGTGTCCGCCCGACCGGCTCGATGACCCTCGTGCTGCTCGGTGTCAACGCCACCGCGCTCGGGATCCAGAGCAGCGCCGTGCTCCGGCTGGGCGTGAGCGGTCTCTCCACCACGTACCTGACGGGGACACTCACCGGGGTGAACCTCGCTCGCCACCCGCACGCCGATCAGGGTCTCCTCGCGCCGCACCGCCATCCTCGTCGCGCTGATCGTCGGCGCGGGCATCGGGGCGCTCCTTGCGATCGGCTCCCCGGCGGCCGCCCCGGCGGCGCTGCTCGCCGTGCTCGCCGCGGTGGTCGTCGCGGCCTTCGCCGCCTTCTCGGGCGACCATCCGGCCCCGGCGCCGGTGACCTAGCGGGCCGGCGCGGTCGGCCCGTGCCGACAGGGCGCCACCACGGGCCTACGGTGGCCGGCAGGCACCCCGCACCGTGCACCCGGCGTGCACGTGCCACGCTGGAGCCGTAGGAGGTCCTCCGATGCACCTCGCCGTCGCAGCACCGGCGTCCCGAACGTGACCGACGCGTGGACCTTCACCGGGACCCCCGCGCTGAGCGGCCTCGAGGGCGAGTCCGTCACCCTGGTAGAGGGCACCTCGTTCGCCATCTCCTCGGCCGAGGGCGACATCGAGCCCGGTGGCTCCCAGGGCCTCTTCTTCGCGGACACGCGCTTCGTCTCACTCTGGCGGCTCCGCCTCGACGACACCTCGCCCCAACAGCTCGCGGTGGTGCCGCACGAGGCGTTCGGAGCGACGTTCCTGGCGCGGGCCCGCCCTCGCCCGGGCGAGGCGGACAGCACCTTGTTCCTCGTGCGCGACCGGTTCGTCGGCAACGGGATGCGTGAGGACCTCGTCGTGCGCAACCTCGGCCGCGAGCCGGCGGCGTGCACGCTCAGCCTGGAGGTCGACGCCGACTTCGCCCACCTCTTCGAGGTGAAGGAGGGCCGGGTGCGGCTCCACGGGGAGTACACCGTCGAGACCTCGCGAGCGATGATGACCTTCGCCTACGAGCACCGCGAGGTGACCCGCCGCCTCGAGGTGCGCCTCCCGGAAGGGGCGGTGGTGACGCCGAGGCTCGCGGTGGTGGAGTTCGTCGTGCCGGCGCGCGGGGAGTGGCGGGGCTGCGTCGAGATGCACCTCGAGATGGACGGCGAGGCGGTCGACCTCCGGTACCGCTGCGGCGAGGCGGTGTTCGGCTCGGCGCCCGCCGCGCGCCTGCGGGCGTGGCAGCAGAAGACGCCACGGGTCCGGACCGACGACGACGGCCTGGCGGCCGCGCTCGACCAGAGCGCGCGCGACCTCGGCGCGCTCCGGATCTTCGACCCCGAGCAACCGGGGCGCGCCGTCGTCGCCGCCGGCGCTCCCTGGTTCATGACACTGTTCGGCCGTGACTCGCTCATCACCTCGTACATGACGCTCGGCGTCGACCCGACCCTCGCGACCGGGACGCTGCTCACCCTGGCGCGCTTCCAGGGAAAGCGCGTCGATCCGATCTCGGAGGAGGAGCCGGGGAAGATCCTCCACGAGCTGCGCCGCGGGCTCGCGACGGCCGCCGAGACGCGCAAAGGCTCCATCTACTACGGCTCGATCGACGCCACACCGCTGTTCGTCATGCTCCTCGGCGAGCTCTACCGCTGGGGGCTCGCCGGCGATCTCGTCCGCCAGCTCCTGCCTCACGCCGACCGCGCCCTCGCCTGGATCGACGAATCGGGCGACCGCGACGGTGACGGTTTCGTCGAGTACCAGCGGGCGACGGCACGCGGCCTCGCCAACCAAGGCTGGAAGGACTCCTTCGACGGGGTGAGCTTCGCCGGCGGGCGCCTCGCCGAGCCGCCGATCGCGCTCTGCGAGGTCCAGGGCTACACCTACGCCGCCTTCCTGGCGCGCGCCCAGATGGCGCGCGGCCTCGGCGACGCCGCCACCGCCCGCACCTTCGAAGAACGCGCCGCGACGCTGAAGGCCGCCTTCAACGAGCGGTTCTGGCTCGAGGACCGCGGCTACTTCGCGATGGGCCTGGACGGCGAGAAGCGCCCGATCGACTCCCTCTCCTCCAATATCGGCCACTGCCTGTGGACCGGCATCGTCGATGCCGACAAGGCGGCCCGGGTGGCAGAGCGGCTCTCCGGCCCCGAGATGTTCACCGGCTGGGGCATCCGCACCCTGGCGAGCTCGATGGGGGCGTACAACCCGGCCAGCTACCACAACGGCTCGGTCTGGCCGCACGACAGCGCCATCTGCGCGGCGGGGCTCGCCCGGTACGGCTTCATCGAGGAGGCGCACGCCGTGACCATGGGACTGCTGGCGGCGTCGGAGTCGTTCGGCGGGCGGTTTCCCGAGCTCTTCTGCGGGTTCGACCGCGCCGACTTCCCGATCCCGGTCCGTTATCCGACCTCGTGCTCACCACAGGCCTGGGCGGCGGCAACGCCCTTCCTCCTGCTGCGCTCGACCTTGCTCCGGCTCGACCCGTCGGTTCCCGAGCAGACGGTCTGGTTGGCACCGGCGCTTCCCGCGGGCATCGGCGAGCTGGCGATCGACAACGTCCCGCTGGCCGGCGGGCGTCTCTCGATCGAGACCGACGGCGAGGAGGTCAAGGTCGACGGGCTGCCGCCCGGCATCGACCTCGTCACCTCGCCGTGGCCGCTGCCCGGGCCCTGACCCCCCGCCGACGCGCCGGGCGGCACGAGCACGGCCATCGCACGGGCCACCTCGGAGCACGGGCAGGGACTGACCACCGCGCATCGTCGTGCCCGCTCGCGGATGCAACGCGTCTAGCGCCGGTCCTCGCTGAAGCCGTCGGCACCGACGGTCACCTCGGCCACCTCGGTGAGCTCGGTGGTCGGGCGGACCTTGCCGTCGAGGCCGAGCACCGGCGTCGCCTCGGCGTACCACGACGCCACGACGGCGTTGCCCCAGAAGTCGCGCCGGCGCGGGTCACGGACGGACCAGCGGAAGACCTCGTGGTCGGGGTCGCCCGTGAAGTAGTCGCTCGTGTAGAGCTCGACGCGGTGGCCGTCGGGGTCGCGCAGGTACACGTAGAAGGCGTTCGAGACCCCGTGGCGGCCCGGGCCGCGCTCGATGTGGGCCTGCTCGTCGAGCGAGCCGAGCACGTCGCACAGGTGCAGGATCTGGTGGGCCTCGTGCGCGAAGAACCCGAGGTGGTGAAGGCGCGGCCCGGCCCCCCCGGTGAAGGCGACGTCGTGGACGCTCTGCTTGCGGAACATCCACGCCGCGTAGAGCCGGTGCTCGTCCTCGATCGTCTCCGAGCAGGAAAAGCCGAGCGAGCGGTAGTGCTCGAAGGCCCCGGCCACGTCGGGCACGACGATGTTGAAGTGGTCGAGGCGCGCCGGCTCGGCGCCCCGGCGCAGGTCGTAGCGCTGGATGAGCCGCTCGGGGTGCTCGGCGGCGAAGAAGAACTCGACGGGGAAGCCGAGCGGGTCCTCGACGCGCACCGCCTCGCCGATGCCGCGCACCGCCCCGGCCGGGCGGCGCTCGGTCGCGCAGCCGAGCGCCGCGAACCACGCCTCGGCGCGATCGAGGTCCTCGGCCGAGCGCACCCGGTAGGCGAGGGCGCCGAGCGCGGCCTCAGGGCCCTGGCGGAGGACCAGGTTGTGGTGGGTGAGCTCGTCGTAGCCGCGCAGGTACAGCGCGTCGTCCTCCTCGGCGGTCACCGCGAAGCCGAGCAGGTCGACCCAGAACCACCGGGAGCGGTCGAGGTCGGTGACGGCGAGCTCGGCGTAGGCGGAGCGCACGACGTCGGGCGGGGTGAGGACGGAGGCTCCGGCCGCCGCAGCGGTGCCGTCTGCTCGGGTCACCGGCGTCGGCGCCAGCCCAGGCCCGGCGCCGGCAACCGGGTGCCGACGCGGCTGGCCCCGGACGCAGTGTTCCGTGCGGACACGTGCTCCTCCTACGCTCCCCCTGCGCCGCCCTTCGCGGGCGGACGCCCCCTGTGACGCTATGCCGGGATGCTCCATCCCTTTGCGGACGACACTACTTCACGCCCGCGGCGGCCAGTCCGAGCCCTCGCGACCCCAGGGGCTCACCGGGGACCTTGGCGTAGAGCACGACGGGCCAGCCCTGCTGGTCCCTGACGACGCACCGACGCTCGTGGGCCCCCTCGGCCATCTCGCCGACCTCGAGGCCTTCGGCCCGCGCGCGTCGGCAGGCGTCCTCCAGGTCGTCCACCTTCACCATCACGCCCGGCAGGTCCGGCACCCCTTCGCCCGAGAGCGCCAGCCGGCCACCGCCGACGTCGAACTGCGCCCAGCGGTCGCCGTCGACGAAGGTCGGCTCGACGCCGAGCAGCGCCGTCCAGGTCGCGACGGCCGCCGGCAGGTCGGCCACGGGAACGACGGTGGAGAGCCCGAGCGCGCTCACGCCCGGCCCCCGGGGCCGCCTGCGCAGCTCGACGGCGGCGGCGGTCTCACCGGAAGACGACCGTTCTGTTGCCGTTCAGCATGACCCGGCGCTCGAGGTGCCACTGGACGGCCCTGGCGAGGGCGACGCATTCGATGTCTCGCCCGATCGCCACCAGCTCGTCGGGGCTGCGGGTGTGATCCACGCGCGCCACCTCCTGCTCGATGATCGGCCCCTCGTCGAGCTCCGTCGTCACGTAGTGCGCGGTCGCGCCGATCAGCTTCACGCCGCGCCGGTACGCCTGATGGTAGGGATGCGCCCCTTTGAAGCTCGGGAGGAAGGAGTGATGGATGTTGATCGCCTTGCCGGCCAGCAGCTCGACCGTCGGCTCGGTGAGGATCTGCATGTACCGGGCGAGGACCACGAGCTCGACGCCGAGGTCGTCGGCGAGCGCCAGAAGCTCGGCCTCTTGGACCGCCCGGGTCTCGGGGGTCACCGGCAGGTGGTGGAAGGCGATCCCGTACGAGCGGGTGAGCGACTCGAAATCCGGGTGGTTCGAGGCGACCGCCACGATCTCGGCCCGAAGCGCACCGATGCGGTGGCGGTAGAGCAGGTCGTTGAGGCAGTGGCCCATCCGGCTCACGAGGATGAGGAGCCTCGGTCGCTCCGCCGGATCGTGCATTCCCCACGACATCTCGAAGCGTTCGGCGAGCGACGCGAACTGCGTCTGGAGGTCGCCCAGCCGGACGCGCTCGGACAGCGCGGCCTGCACGCGCATGAAGAAGCGCCCCGTGTCCGGATCGGCGAACTGCTGGCTCTCGAGGATGTTGACGTCTCCTCCGGCCAGCAGTCCGGAGACCGCATGGACGATGCCGACCTGGTCCGGGCAGGTCAGGGTGAGAACGACCTCACCGTGCGCGCCGCGGCCTGCAACCGCCTCCACCTTCTGCTCAACCCCTCCCGCTTCGGGTCCCGGACCGCCCGAGGGCGCGATCAGTACCGGTAGTGATCCGGCTTGTAGGGCCCGTCGAGCGGGATGCCGAGGTAGCTCGCCTGGTCGGGCGTGAGCTTCGTGAGCCGCACGCCGAGGGCGTCGAGGTGCAGCCGCGCCACCTTCTCGTCGAGGTGCTTCGGCAGCACGTAGACACGCCGCTCGTAGTCGTCGCGCTTGGTGAAGATCTCGATCTGGGCCATCGTCTGGTTCGTGAACGAGTTCGACATGACGAAGCTCGGGTGGCCCGTCGCGTTCCCGAGGTTCAGCAACCGGCCCTCGGACAAGATGATGACTCCGTGGCCGTCGGCGAAACGCCACTCGTCGACCTGTGGCTTGACGTTCTCCCGCGTGATCCCGGGCCAGGTCTCGAGTCCCGCCATGTCGATCTCGTTGTCGAAGTGGCCGATGTTGCCGACGATCGCCTGGTGCTTCATCCGCGACATGTGCTCCGCGGTGATGATGTCCTTGTTGCCCGTGGCGGTGACGAAGATGTCGGCCGTCTCGAGCACGTCCTCGAGCGTGGCCACCTGATAGCCGTCCATCGCCGCCTGCAGCGCGCAGATCGGGTCGATCTCGGTGACGATCACCCGCGCGCCCTGGCCGCGCAGCGACTCCGCGCAGCCCTTGCCGACGTCGCCGTAGCCGCAGACGACCGCGACCTTCCCGCCGATGAGGACGTCGGTCGCACGGTTGATGCCGTCGATCAGCGAGTGGCGGCAGCCGTACTTGTTGTCGAACTTCGACTTCGTCACCGAGTCGTTGACGTTGATCGCGGGGAAGAGGAGGGTCTCGTCCTCCTGCATCTGGTAGAGCCGGTGGACGCCAGTCGTCGTCTCCTCAGTGACGCCGCGGATCTCGGCGGCGAGCCGCGTCCACTTCTGGGCGTCCCGCTCGACCGAGCGGCGGAGCAGATCGAGCACGACCCGGTACTCGGCCGAGTCGGACGCCTCCGCCTCAGGCACCTTGCCGGCACGCTCGAACTCGACGCCCTTATGGACGAGGAGCGTGGCGTCGCCCCCGTCGTCGAGGATCATGTTGGGGCCGCCGTCACCGGGCCAGGTGAGCGCCAGCTCGGTGCAGTTCCAGTACTCCTCGAGCGTCTCGCCCTTCCAGGCGAACACCGGGGTGCCCTGGGGCCGCTCGGGCGTACCATGCGGGCCGACAACGGCCGCCGCGGCCGCATGGTCCTGGGTCGAGAAAACGTTGCACGAGGCCCACCGGACCCTCGCGCCGAGGGCGACGAGCGTCTCGATCAGCACGGCCGTCTGGATGGTCATGTGGAGCGAGCCGGTGATCCGCGCCCCGCTGAGCGGCTGGCTCGCACCGAACTCGGCACGCAGCGCCATGAGGCCCGGCATCTCGTGCTCGGCGAGCTCGATCTCCTTGCGGCCGAACGCGGCGAGGGACAGGTCGGCGACCTGGTAGTCCTCTGCCGTGAGCACGCCTGCGCCTGCGTCCTTCGTCATCGCTCTGCTTCCTCCATCGCGCCGTCGGCGCCCTGTCGTCGTTCCACTGTCCTGACCGACCTGCCCGTGCGGTCCCCGTGTCCCGGCGGCGGTGCCGCCAGACGCGGCGCGCCCGTCCTCACGCTCCCGCCTGCCCGGGTGCGCCTCACGATCCCAGCTCCTGCCCGGCGCCGGCGCGGCGGCGCGGCGGGCCGCCCGGCGGCTCGGCGAGCCTCTCGTGGAGGGCGACCTCCACCATCAGCTCGTTCAGCGGACGCTCGGGACGCGCCCCGAGGTGGGCGATCACCTCGCCCGCCGCCAACGCCCCGAAGGTACCGCAGACCTCGAGATCGGCGCCGTGGGTCCAGCCGAAGAGGAAGCCCGCGGCATACAGGTCGCCCGCCCCGGTCGTGTCGACGACCGACCTGACGGGCCACGCGGGGACCGGGATGCGCTCCCCGCCGGCGACCACCACCGAGCCCTGGCCGCCGAGCGTGACGACACCCACGCCACCGAGCTCGCCGAGCAGGCCGAGCGCCGCATCGAGGTCGTCGCTCCCGCTCAGGAGCTTCATCTCGCTCTCGTTGGCGAAGATGATGTCGGCCTGCTCCCCGAGCTCTAGGAACAGCTCGCGGTGGCGCTCCGCGCAGAACGAGTCGGAGAGCGTGAGCGCGACCTCCGCGCCGGCCGCCCGGGCCATCGACGCCGCCTCTCGCAGCACGTCGTAGCCGGCCGGCGCGTCGGAGAGGTAGCCCTCGAGGTAGACGACCTTCGCCCTGTTGAGCACCCCCGCGTCGAGGTGGCCCGGCTGGAGGAGCGTCGAGGCCCCGAGGAAGGTGCCCATCGTCCGCTCGCCGTCGGGCGTGACGAGCACGAGGCAGCGGCCCGTCCCGAGCCCGTCCGCGGCGCGCGACGGGGCAGCGAAGTGCACGCCTGCGGCCCGCAGGTCGTCGACGAACACGTCGCCGACCGGATCGCCGGCGACACTCGCGATGTAGCCGGCGGAGCCGCCGAGCGCGACGACGCCGACGACGGTGTTGGCCGCCGACCCGCCCGAGATGCCCCGGGTCGAGCCGGCGGCGACCGTCATGCGCTCCGAGGTGTCGTCGTCGACGAGCGTCATCGCGCCGTGCTCCAGGCCGAGCTCGACGATCACGTCGTGACCGACCTCGACGATCATGTCCACGATGGCGTTACCGACGCCGACGACGTCGAAGCCGCCCGCGACGACCGGGCCGCCGGCCGCGGCGCGCTCGATCGCCGCGCGGGCGGCGCCGTCGATCACGCCCTGGGCCGCGCCCCCCCGCGCCGGGGTGCGGCGCCGCTCGCCCCTCCCGTTCGTCCCAAGGATCTCCGCCCGCACGTTCGCCGTCGCCTCGCACATGGCCGAGAGCTTCGCGCGTGCGACCGCGGTCGGGAGATGGCGCAGCCCGCAGTCCGGGTTGACGACGATGCGCTCCGCCGGCACCAGCTGGAGCGCCTGGCGGAGCCGGGCCTCGATCACCTCGACCGGCTCGACCTCCTTGCTCTTCACGTTCACCACGCCGACGCCGATCTCGAAGTTGCTCGGGTAGCGGCGGGCCAGCTCGAGGTCGTCCAGCCCCTTGCGGGCGAACTCCAGGACCAGCTCGTCGACGTGGGCGTCGATCACCGCCGGGAAGAGGAAGTCGTAGTGGCCCTCCCAGGCCGGGCGTGCGTAGCGGTTGCCATAGCAGACGTGGAGGGCGAAGTGCGCGGCCACGCCCTCGGTCATGACGTTGACCGCCTGCACGGCGCAGTGCGCGGCCTCCGGGTAGCCCGCGAGGAACGGCTCGTCGATCTGGACGTGGGTCACGCCGGCGCCGACCAGCGCGGCGCACGCGGAGTGCAGCACGTGTGCGAGCGCCATCACGAGCTCGCGCTCGTTCCCGTAGGCCTCATTGCGGATCCGCTTGGCGAGGGAGAAGGGCCCGGCGAGCGAGACGGTCACGGTCCGGTCGGTGAGGCCGCGCGCGAAGCGGAAGTCGGAGGCGAGATCACCGGCCTCGACCGCTGCGCCCTCGGGCAGGCGCTCGCGCACGACGGACTCGTAGTAGTCGAAGTAGTGGTGCTTCGGACCGCCGACGATCTCGATGCCCGGGATCCGCTCGATCAGGTAGTCCATGTCGTTGTCACGACGGAGCTCGCCGTCCGAGACGATGTCGACGCCCGCGTGCACCTGGTCGACGATCGCCGCTTTGATGGCGACGTCGAGGATCTCGTTCAGCCCCGCCGCGCTCAGCCGGCCGCGGTGGTAGTCGGTCTTGAAGCGCCCGAGCCAGTCGGGCACGGAGTACGAGCCGACGACCGAGGTCCGCAACAGCGCCGGGAGCGGAGACTCGGAAGCGACCTTCGTGTCGCCGGTGGGCCCTGGTGCGTGGTTCACCACTGCTGGATCCTCTCCCTCTCGCCGGCCCGCGCTCAGTCCCGCGCCCGCGCCGTCGCGGTCAGCACCGGCGAGCGGGACTGCTCGGCGAACGGGCTGAACTCGACGTGGAAGCCGCGTCTCGCGGCGATGGCCTTCAACACGGGGCCGTTCACCCAGTTCACGACGGACCCGTCGTACTTGCCGGGACCCTTGAAGCCCGACCGGTACTGGGAGAGGTCCGTGACGAACAGGTCGTGGCACGTGAGCGCGCCGAGCGGGTGCAGCAGTGGCAGCGTGTCGACGAAGCTCGCCAGCGCCCCGTTGCTCACGTGGAAGCGGACGTCGCCGTGGCCGTCGACGAGCGGGGCGAAGACCTCACCGGTCGTGCCCTCGAACACCTCGTAGAGGTCGAGCGGCCCGAGCGGCACGTACCGCTCCGCCAAGCGCAGCACCGCCCAGGCGTCCTGCCAGAAGGTCGTCGCCGCGCCCTCGCTCGGAAAGATGTCCGGCATGGACTCCGCGAGCAGCCCGGGCGCGAGGCGCAACAGGCGCGAGGCGAGCTCGCCGACCTGGCGGGGCTCGACCCCGAGCCCCTTCGCGATGCGGGCCGCGTCGGCGGCGGGCAGATAGGCACGGGTCTCGACCTGGTAGAAGTTGTCGTCCAACACGACGACCTCGTCGGTCGGGAGGTTGTCGTAGACGTTCGAGACGAAGACGAAGAAGATCTTCGACTCGAGGAAGCGCAGCGTGTCGGTCGGCCGGGCCGCGTCCAGCACCAGCGTGCTCACGCGCGACTTGTGGTCGGCGACCGTCGCCCGGGCCCGCGAGAGCACGTGGGTCGAGTAGTCCCCCATCAGGTACTGCAGGCGCCGGTAGTAGCCGCTCCCCCGTTCGCCGTCGAGACGCTGGAACTCGTCGAGCCAGACCTTGGCCTGCTCGCCGTTGCCGACGCCGAGCTCGAGCACGGTCAGCTGGTCGGGGAGCGACTGGCGGGCGACGAGGTTGTCCCAGATGGCGAAGAGCTCCTCGATGACCTGCCGGGAGGCCTGCGCGCTGGTCCCGCCGCTCTCACCACCGGGCAGCGCCTGGGCGTAGCCGCGCCCGGCGGCCTCCTCCCAGATGGCGAGCTCCTGCCAGTAGAGGGCGTTGAAGCGCCAGATACAGCTACGCGACAGCGGCACCCACGGCTCGAGGTACACGGCGTGGTCGTCCTGTGCCTCGTGCGTCGCGAGCTCCGCCGCGAGCTGCGCGTCAAAGGCGTCGGCGTCGACCCGCCGCAGGTCCACCGCGAGCTCCTGACCGACGTTCGCCCGCCCGTCGACGATCGGGCGGACCGCGACCGGCGTGCGGAAGTTGTTCCGGTACTGGATCCAGTCGCCCGTGACCCTCGTCCGGGTGGGGTCGAGCCGGCCCTCGGCCGCCGCCCGCATGACCGCGGCGACCGCCGCGACGCTCTCGGTCACGCCGCGCTCGCTGCCGCCCGGCAGGCGCACGTCGATCACCATCAGCGGCCCCCCTCGTCGCTCGCGTCCGCGCCCGGTCCGTGGGCCTCGAGGCCGGCGCGCGTGAGGATCTCCGGGATCGCCTGCTCGAAGGCGTACGCCATGACGTGTACGCCGGAGACACCCGGAACCTCGCGCAGCCGGGCGATCGTCTCGGCGCAAAGGTCGATGCCCTCCTCTTCAATCCGTGAGGCGGGCTGGGAGGAGATCCGCTTCGCCACGTCGTCGGTGACGACGACGCCGGGGACGTCGTTGCGCATGTGCTCGAGCGCCCGCAGCGAGCGGATCGGCCCGACGCCGGCGATCACCGCGCAGCGCTCGGCGAGGCCGAGGTCGACCACCTGCGCCATCCAGGACTCGAATGTCACGAGGTCGAAGACGAACTGGGTCTGCACGAAGTCGGCGCCCGCGGCCACCTTCTTCGCCAACCGCTTCGCCCGGAAGCCGAGCGGCGGCGCGAACGGGTTCTCGACGGCTCCGATCAGCCACGCCGGCGGCGGCTTCACCGCCCGACCGGACAGGAGCGTGCCCCGGTCCCGTAGCGTCGCCGCCAGCCAGACGAGCTGGACCGAGTCGAGGTCGAACACGCCCTTCGCCTCGGGATGGTCACCGAAACGCAGGTGGTCGCCGGTGAGGAGCAGCACGTTCGGGATGCCGACCGCCGAGGCCCCGATCAGATCGGACTGCAACGCGATCCGGTTGCGGTCCCGGCACTGGAGCTGGAACACCGGGTCGACGCCCTCGGAGAGGACGACCGTGCTCGCGGCCCAGCTCGACATGCGGACGTAGGCGCTCGGGTTGTCGGTCAGGTTCACTCCGTCGACCCAGCCCTTCAGCGCACGCACCTTCCGCCGGAGCGGCTCGGTGTCCGCGCCGAGCGGCGGCGCGACCTCTGCGGTCACCGCGAAGCGGCCCGAGCGGATCGCCGCGTCGAGCCGGCTGCGGGGAGGCGTCGCCGTGTCGAGGTGGTCCGCGATGTTCCCGGGCGCCGGCTGCGGGTCCCGGTCTGGCGCCTGTGGACCGGTCACGGTCGGCCCGCGCCCACCGACTCGAGGCGGATGTCCACCCGCTCGCCGGCAACAGGCCGCGCCGCCAGCATCTCGTCGCGCCCCCTCCAGAAGTTCACCCACGAGCTCTCGCCGAAGCGCCGCTGGTCGAGCGGCCGCTGGAGCAGCGAGAGGTCGTCGATGTGCCCGCCCTGCTCGGCCCGCTCGTAGGCCATGACCCACACGCAGCGCTGGTCGGGGTAGACCTCGCACCCGCCGTCGGGCTGCACCCCCCCGCACGGCCCGTTGCGCAGCTGCTTCGGGCAGGTCATCGGGCAGGCGTAGCCCGTCACGGGGAGCGCGCACTGGCCGCACATCCGACAGCCGAAGAGCCGCCGCTTGGTGCGCTCCTCGGCACCGGTGAACCCGCGGTAGAGGGGCGCGACCGATTCCATCGCCTTCGCGACGGCCTGCCAGAAGCGGTTCCGCTGTACGAGGCGGTGACACGCGTAGGCGGCGCGCACGGAGATGCGCGGCGCGAACGGGACGGGGGGCCGCTGGCTGGCAAGGGGCTGGTTCGCTACCCGCGTCCCGACATCGACCATCGTCCCCCGTCCCTTCCGCGTTCCGATGCCGTGCTCAGGCGCCCGCGGCCGCGCGCAGGTCCGCCGAGCGCGAGGTGCTCTCCCACGGCAGGTCGAGGTCGGTACGCCCGAAGTGGCCGTAGGCCGCCGTCTGCTGGTACATCGGCCTGCGCAGCCCGAGGTTGGCGATGATCGCCGCCGGCCGAAGGTCGAACACCTCGCCGATGGCTGTCGCGATGCACTCGGGATCGGTCGTCTCGGTCCCGAACGTCTCGACGGCGATGCTGACCGGGCGGGCGACGCCGATCGCGTAGGCGATCTGGACCTCGCAGCGGCCCGCCAGCCCGGCGGCGACGACGTTCTTGGCGACCCAGCGCGCCGCGTAGGCGCCGGAACGGTCCACCTTTGTCGGGTCCTTCCCGCTGAACGCGCCGCCGCCGTGGCGCGCGAGCCCGCCGTAGGTGTCGACGATGATCTTGCGACCGGTCAGCCCGGCGTCGCCGAACGGGCCGCCGATCACGAAGCGGCCGGTCGGGTTCACGAAGTACTTCGTCGCCTCGTCGAGCAGCTCCTCCGAGACCACCGGCCGGATGACCTGCTGGATCACCGCGTCGGTCAGCTCCTTCGACTCGATCTCGGGCGCGTGCTGGGTCGAGACGACGATGGCGCCGACGCGGACCGGGACGCCGTGGTGGTACTCGACGCTCACCTGGCTCTTGCCGTCGGGACGCAGCCAGGGCAGCGTGCCCGCCTTGCGCAGCTCGCTCAGGCGCCGCGTGAGGCGGTGGGCGAGCACGATGGGCATCGGCATCGCCTCGGCGGTCTCGTTGCAGGCGAAGCCGAACATCATCCCCTGGTCGCCGGCGCCGGTGTCGAGGTCGTCCTCGAGGTCCCCCTCGCGTGCCTCCAGGGCCTGGTCGACGCCCTGGGCGATGTCGACCGACTGGCCGGAGAGGAGCACCTCGATCTCGACCGCGTCACAAGAGGTCCCGAAGGCGACGTCGGTGTAGCCGATGTCGCGAAGCGTCTTGCGGACGATCCCCTCGACCTCGGCGATCTCGAGGCGTGGCGTGGTCTCGCCGAACACGGCCACCCAGTGGCGCTCCTCGTCGCTCTTGATCGCCGTCTCGCAGGCGACGCGGGCCTTCGGGGTCTTCGTGAGGCAGGCATCGAGGATCGCGTCCGACATCTGGTCGCAGATCTTGTCCGGGTGCCCCTCCGTGACGCTTTCGCTCGTGAGCAGCAGCCGTCCAGAGCGTGTGTCGGTCATCGATCCTCCAGGTCCTCGTCGCCGGTCCAGGCTCGCGCGTCGAGCCCGGGGTGCAACCCCGGCCAGTCTCGACCGCCGGGGAAGCTCGTGTCATCACCGCGTGCAGCCAATCTTCGCGCCCGGTGACTTGTGTGCCGCGCACAACCACCCTCTGGCACGCCCGGGCGGCACCGACGGCACCGAGCGCGGCGGGATCAGCGTGCCTCGGGCGCCTCCGTTGTCCCGGGCGCGCCCGGGGAGGGCCGGGCGGCCGGTGGGGTCGGCGACCACGCCCCGGCGAGACCGAGCACGCTGTCGACCAGCTCGGCGCCGTCGCGCGCGGTGCCCGACGCCGGCATGACGACGACACCCTGGACGAGCCCCGACGCCGCCCAGACCAGCTCGGACGCGATCTGCAGGCCGACGCGTGGCCCGCTCTCACGTCGCAGGCGCCCGAGGAGGTCGTCGGGGACGCGCACGCCGGGGACCTCGTAGTTCAGGTACTCAGCATGCTCGTAGTCGCGCAGCGCCATCACCCCGAGCAGGATCGGTACCGGCGGCTCGCCGAGCGCGTCGGTGAAACGACGCAGGTCGGAAAGGTCAAAGACCGGCTCGGTGACGAGGAAATGGGCGCCGGCAACGATCTTCTGGCGCGCCCGCGTGACCGCCTCGACGAGGTCGAGCGCCGACGGGTTCACGCGCGCCCCGATCAGGAACGACGTCGCCCGGCGGATCCGCGTCCCGGTGTGGTCCCTCGCCTCGTTCAGGGAGCGGAGCATCTCGATCAGGTCGATCGAGGTGACGTCGAAGACCCCGCTCAGGTTCGGGTAGTCCCCCTCGGGCGGCGGCGTCCCGGTCCTGCACAGCACCGTCTGCAGACCGAAGGCGTGCGCGCCGAGCAGGTCGGCCTGCAAACCGAGCATGCTCTTGTCCCAGGTGGTGGCCGTCAAGATGGCGTCCATCCCGAGCCGCTCCCGGACCAGGAGCCCGAAGGTCACCGGGCTGATGTGGACGCGGGCGCTCGCCGTGGAGGCGATGAGCACCGTGTCGGCTCCCGCCTCGCGCACGAGTTCGACCTCGGCGACGGCGGCGTCGGGATCGGAGCCCTCGGGCAGCCGCAGCTCGCAGCCGACGACGAACTCGCCACCGAGCAGCTTCGTCCTGAACTGGCCCGCCTGCGGCACGACCGCCCGCACCGACGCGTCCCCGAGGAGGGTCGGCCCTCGCCCGGCTTCACGCGGGCCGGGCGGGATCCCGCGGACCGTGGCGGCGACGGCTTCGATGTGGCGCGGCGTCGTCCCGCAGCACCCGCCGACGATGGACGCCCCGAGCTCGACGAAACGGAGCGCGGCGCGCGCGAAGTACTCCTCGTTGCGCTCGTACTGGAAGCGCCCGTTGACGAACGTCGGCGGGCCGGCGTTCGGCTGCACGCTGAGCGGCACCGTCGTCGCCCGGGCGAGCTGCTCGACCACCGAGCGCAGGCCGCGGGGCCCGAGCGTGCAGTTCGCCCCGAGCGCCAGGACGTCCAGCTCCTCGAGCGCCCCGGCGACCGCCTCGGGCGGGTCGCCGGCGATCGTCCGGCCGTCCTCGAGGAACGTGACGTGCGCGATCACCGGGCGAGCGGAGACTGCCTTCGCGGCGCGAACGGCCTGGACGAGGGCGCTCAGATCGCCGAAGGTCTCGAAGATCAGCAGGTCGACGCCGGCCCGGTCCAGCGCCTCCACCTGCTCCGTCAGGGCCTTGACGGCCTCGGCGCCGGGGACCGAGGAGGCCCGCCGCGGTGAGACGGCCGGCCCGATCGAGCCGCCGACGAGCACCGTCGAGCCCTTCTCGGCACACACCTCCCGCGCCAGCTCGACCGCGGCGGCGTTGACGCGCTCGACCTGGTGCTCGAGGCCGTAGCGGCGGAGCGCCAGCCGGTTGGCGAGGAAGGTGTTCGTCTCGATGATGTCGGCACCGGCCGAGACGTAGGCACGGTGGATCGCCCGAACCAGGTCGGGACGGGAGAGGCTCAGCTCGGGCAGGCAGCGGTCGAGGGACGCGCCGGCAGCGGTGAGCATCGTGCCCATCGCCCCGTCGCAGACGAGCACCTCCCGCTCAAGGCGCCGGCGGAGCTCGACCTCCCTGCCGGCTGCGTCGGCGTCCGCCATGCGCCACCCTCCCGGCGCGGATGGTACCAGCAGCGCCCCGGGCGACGGACCGGCCACGGCGCCGCGCGACCGGCCTGGCGCGCCCGGGGGGTCCCCGCGGGTTACGGGTGGTCGTTTGTGACGAACCCACAGATGTGGCGCGTACAATTCGGACCGCATCCGGGCCTGGCCCGATGGCACGGGGGACGGCGCATGGAGACCGACGAGACAGCCGAGCTGCACCAGCCCGGCCCGCTCGGCTGGCCACGCGCTGCTGCGGCCGGCGCGCCGGCCGGCCGGCACGGCCACGCCGCCTCCGCCCTGTGGAAGCAGAACCAGCACCTGCGCCAGGCGATCGCCCTGTTCGACCGCCTGACGGCGATGGCCCTCGCCGGTGCCGGTGTCGCCGAGGTCACCGAGGCGCTCGCCACCGCGCTCGGACAAGGCGTCGTCGTGTTCGACCCGGTGCTCGAGCCCCTCGCCTCCGCCGGGTTCGGCGAGCTCGCCCGGACCGGGACGGGATCGCCGGTCGAGATGGCCGAGGCGGCGGCCGACGCCGGGGCGGGCTTCCCCGCCTGGCAGCTCGACGACCCGCGACTTCGCGAGGTGTTCGAGACGGCGGCCGTGAAGCGCCTCCCCCTGCGGCTGCCGAGCCTTCCGGGTTCGCCCTTCGCCGGCGAGTACGTCCTCGCGCCGATCGCGGCGGGCGACGACGTCCTCGGGTTCCTCGCGGTGACGAGCGACCACGGCGCCGTCGGCGAGGAGCTCGACCTGCTCAACGTGCAGCACGCCGCCTCGATCTACGCCCTCGCCCTGCTCCAGGCGCACCGCGACGCCGAGCTGCGGGCACGTTACAAGCGTGAGCTGGTGGAGGGGCTCCTGCTCGGGCGACCGACGCGGCCGAAGGCGGCCGAGCTCGCCGTGCTCGCCGGCCTCGTCCCCGACGCTGCGTACTGGGTGATCGCCATCGCCCCGGCGCCTCCGATCAGCGTCGGCGCCGGGGAACGTGAGCCGGCCCCGGAGCAGTCGCCGCTCGCCGTGCTCGCACGTTCCCTCGACGACCGCGACCCGGGCACCGTCGCCGTGCCCCGCTCCGACCACGTCGCGGTGCTGGTGGCCTCGCTCGACCCCGCCGGCGACGACCAGCCGCCGGCCACGCTGGCCCGCACCGGCGAGGAGCTGGCGTCGTTCCTCGGCCGCCGCTTCCCCGGCCAGGCGTTCGCCATCGGCGCGAGCTCGCGGGTCCCGGACCCGAGCGGGCTCGGCGCGGCGGCGGAGCAGGCGCAGCGTGCGCTCTCGGTGGCGCTGCGCATGGGCGTCGCCGGGCGCGTCACCACCTACGACGATCTCGGGATCCACCGGATCCTGCTCCACGTGCCACAGGACGAGCTGCGGACCTTCGCCCAGGACGTCCTCGGCCCGCTTCTCGCCTACGACCGCGAGCACCGCTCCTCGCTCGCGCCGACCCTCGCGACCTACCTGCAGGCCAACGAGCACCTGCGCCGGACCGCCGGGGTGATGCACCTGCACGTGAACACCGTCAGCTACCGCATCCGGCGCATCGAGGCGATCACAGGGCTCGCCCTGGCCGACCCCTCACAGCGTCTCCTCGCCCAGGTTGCGGTCGAGGCGCTGCGCGTGCTCTCGGTCGACTGAGCGGCGCGGCGCCACCCGACGGCGGGAGCGCGCCGGTCAGCTGCCCGGTCCGTCGGCGCGGCGCGTGGCCGCGGCGACCGCGTTCTTGAGGAGCATCGCCCTCGTCATGGGACCGACCCCGCCGATGCGCGGCGTGATGAACCCGGCCACCTCGGCGACGGAGTCGTCGACGTCGGAGAGGAGCTTGCGGCCCGCCCACGAGACGCCGGCGCCGACGACGGCCGCGCCGGGCTTGATCATGTCGGCCGTCACCAGCCCGGCGGCGCCGGCCGCGGCCACGACCACGTCGCCCTGGCGCACGTAGCTGGCCAGATCGCCGACGCCGGTGTGCACGACCGTCACCGCTGCGTTGCAGTGGGGCCGCCGCAGCGCCAGCAGCAGCGCGAGGGGGCGCCCGATCGTGAGCCCGCGCCCGATCACGACGGCGTGGCGGCCTTCGACCTCGACGCCGTACGCGGCCAGCAGCTCGACGATCCCGGCGGGCGTGCACGGGAGGGGACCCGGTGCCCCCATCACGAGCCGACCGAGATTCACCGGGTGCAGGCCGTCCACGTCCTTGTCGGGGTCGACCGCGAGCAGCACGCGTTCCTCGTCGAGGTGGCGCGGCAGGGGCAGCTGGACGAGGTAGGCGTCGATGGCCGGGTCGGCGTTGAACCGAGCCACCACCGCCTCGAGATCTGCCTGGGACACGTCGGCCGGGAGGTGCTCGTGGAAGGACTCGATGCCCACCTGGGCGCAGTCCTCGTGCTTCATCGCGACGTAGCGGGCGCTCGGGACGTCCTCGCCGACGAGGATCGTGCCGAGCCCGGGGGTGACGCCCCGCTTCGTCAGCGCGGCGACCTCCTCGCTCAGCTCGGTGCGGATGCGGGCCGCAAGCGCCTCGCCGTCGAGCAGGGTGGCCGCCATCAGACGGCCACCCCCGTCGAGGGAGCCGCCTCGGGGAGGCGGGCGGGCGCGTGCAGCGTCAGGAAGTGGAAGCTGGCCATCGAGCGCCGAGGATACCTTCCGGCTCGCCCGGCGCACAGATCCGCCGCGCGCCGGGCGCGGGCGGGGTCCCTCGGGCGGCGGAGGCGTTCAGCGGCGGCGGTTACCCCCGGTGCTCGCCAGCGGCTCACGCTGGCGGCGGCGCGCCGGCGGCTGGGCCTGCTGGTGCTCCGAACGCCACTCCCTGAAGCTCCGCAAGGTGTTGAGCTTGTGCTCGCGGGCCGCGCTCTCGACCTTGGCGGCGGGCGCGCCCGACTTCAGCAGCTCGATCAGGCCACGGTGCTCGGCCACCGACGCCGTCCCCCGGTAGGGGATGTGGACGAACACCGTCCGGCGGATGGCGTCGAGGCGGCGCGACACGTCGCGCAGCATCTGGACGAGCGCCGTGTTCGGGCAGCGATCGTGGATGAGCGTGTGGAACTCCTGGTTCAGCCGGCCGAACTCGAGCGCGTCCAGCCGCTCCATGGCGGCGACCATGCTCTCGTTGATCTCGGTCAGGCGCTCGAGCTCGGTCTCGCCGATGAACGGGGCGGCGAGCGCGGTGGCATAGCCCTCCAGCACGGCGAGGACGGTCGTCTGCTCCTCGAACAACCCGGCATCCGCCGGAGCGACCTGCGCACCGGCATTCGGGCGGTAGACGACGAGGCCCTCCGCCTCGAGGCGCCTGATCGCTTCGCGCACCGGCAATGCGGAAACCTGGAACTCGCTCGCGAGCGCGTCGATGACGACGCGGTACCCCGGGCTGTAGGCGCCGGTGAGGATCCGCTCGCGGATCGCGCTGTACACCCGCTCCTGCTTCGTTTGGCCGATTGGTCTTTCGTCAGACACGCGACCATCTTTCCACACCTCAGAACGAAAGGGCAGGGTATTCCAGCGCTCTCTGCCGACCACCGATCAGGCGCTCGCAAGCATCTGCCCGAGGAGGGGATGTTGAATCGAGCGAACTCGAGGCCGAGCTACATCCCGTTGCCCGCGGAGCCGGCCGCTTGACCTCGTCGTCGTGCTCACCGTGAGAGTGCAATGAGCAGCTCGATACAATCGGTGTCGATACAAGCGATATAGGATATTGACAGGATACGAATTAGCGTCAATGCCGTCGGCTCTGCTGCGCAGGATCCGGGGAAAACCTGCCTACACGCTCCCTTGGAGGGCGCGCCGACATTCTCGTTCGCGCTCCTCGCGCCATATCCGCCCGCGAACGCTTCCGGACCGCCTTGCTGGCCAGCGCCGACAGCGGGTGCGGAGGCGGTCATTCCGGTGGACGCGAACCGTCGGCGAACGGGATACCGGCGCGCTCACCTCCCGCCCGGGCTGAAGGCTGTCGCCGGCGGCGCCAGGTGCGGCCGAGGCACGGCGGTGCAAGGATGCTCCCGTGGACTCCCGTGTTCAGCCCGATCGTTGGACAGCGCGCCACCGGCGCCACCGGGGCAGGTGCCGGTGATCGAGCACGAGGTCCGGGTGAACCCGAGCGCAGCCGGCTTGGCGCGCGAGGAGCAGCTCGCGTGGAAGCTCGCCGAGGTGGCAACGGAGCCCACCGACGTCGGCGAGGACGTCGCCGAGATGATCGTCAACCGGGTGATCGACGACGTGGCGGTCGCGGTCGCGGCGCTCTCGCGTCAGCCGGTCGCGGTCGCCCGCGCCCAGGCGCTCCGCCACCCCTACGCGCCGGGCGCGACGGTGCTCGGCCTGGCCCCGGACGTGCGCGTCTCGCCGGAGTGGGCGGCGTGGGCGAACGGCGTCGCCGTCCGCGAGCTCGACTTCCACGACACCTTCCTCGCCGCTGAGTACTCCCATCCCGGCGACAACATCCCGCCCCTCCTCGCGGTGGCCCAGCACTGCGGCCGTTCAGGGCGCGACCTTGTCCGCGCCATCGCGACCGCGTACGAGGTCCAGGTCGACCTCGTCCGGGCGATCTCGCTCCACGCGCACAAGATCGACCACGTCGCCCACCTCGGCCCATCGGTCGCCGCCGGCCTCGGCACCCTCCTCGACCTCGACACCGACGTCGTCTACCAGGCCATCCAACAGGCGCTCCACGTCACGACGGCGACACGGCAGTCCCGCAAGGGCGAGATCTCCAGCTGGAAGGCCTACGCGCCCGCCTTCGCCTCGAAGATGGCGGTGGAGGCCGTGGACCGGGCGATGCGCGGCGAGACGGCGCCGTCGCCCATCTACGAAGGCGAGGACGGGGTCATCGCCTGGCTGCTCGACGGCCCGGATGCCCGCTATCGCGTGCCGCTTCCTGGCAAGGGCGAGGAGAAGCGGGCGATCCTCGACACCTACACGAAGGAGCACTCGGCGGAGTACCAGGCCCAGGCGCTCATCGACCTCGCGCGGCGGATGCGGTCACGCCTCGGCGACCTCGAACGGGTCCGCTCGGTCACGATCCACACGAGCCACCACACGCATGTGGTCATCGGCTCGGGGGCGAACGACCCGCAAAAGCTCGACCCCCGCGCCTCGCGCGAGACGCTCGACCACTCGATCATGTACATCTTCGCGGTCGCGCTGGAGGACGGGACGTGGCATCACGCGGGCTCGTACACGCCCGAGCGGGCGGGTCGGCCCGGGACGGTCGCGCTCTGGCACAAGATCCGCACGGTCGAGGACCCCGAGTGGACCCGGCGCTACCACTCCGCCGACCCGACCGAGAAGGCCTTCGGTGGCCGCGTGGTCGTGGAGATGGAGGACGGCTCGGTCGTCGAGGACGAGCTCGCGGTGGCCGATGCCCACCCGCTCGGTGCCCGGCCGTTCCGCAGGCCCGACTACGTGCGCAAGTTCGGGACCCTCGCCGAGGGCGTCGTCCCCCCGTCCGAGCAGGAGCGGTTCTTGGAGCTGGCCGGCCGTCTCGGCTCGTGCTCGGCCGCCGAGCTCGCGCGGTGCACGGTCACCGTTCCCGGGCTCGGGACCCCGACCACCGGCGGGCTGTTCTGATGGCGCACCAGGTGCCAGCACACCGTGTTGCCGAGCCCCCGCTGGGTACGCCGCACCCGGCAGCTCGCCGATGCGGCGACACGGTGCCGAAGGGAGGGCGCTGATGCTGCACGCCGCCGCGACGGCGGCCGAGCGGCGAGCGGCGCTCCGCGGCGGGCTGGCATCGGGCCGACTGCTCCGCTTCCCGGGCGCGTTCAACCCGCTCTCGGCGCTCCTCATCGAGGGGCTCGGCTTCGAGGGTGTCTACGTCTCCGGGGCGGTCCTGTCGGCGTCGCTCGGCCTTCCGGACATCGGCCTCACGACCCAGACCGAGGTCGGCGAGCGCAGCCACGAGATCGCGCGCGTGACGAACCTGCCGACCCTCGTCGACGCCGACACGGGCTTCGGCGAGCCGATGAACGTCGCCCGGACGGTGCAGCTCCTGGAGGAGCTCGGACTGGCGGGCTGCCATCTCGAGGACCAGGTGAACCCGAAGCGCTGCGGCCACCTCGACCACAAGGTGATCGTCGAGATCCCCGAGATGCTGAGGCGCCTCGCCGCCGCGGTCGCCGCCAGGCGGGACCCCTCGTTCGTCGTGTGCGCGCGGACCGACGCAAGGGCGAGCGAGGGCCTGGAGGGTGCCATCGACCGGGCGAAGGCCTACGTCGACGCCGGCGCCGACGTCGTCTTCCCCGAGGCGCTCGCGAACGAGTCGGAGTTCGAGGCCTTCCGCAAGGCGGTCGACGTCCCGATCCTGGCGAACATGACGGAGTTCGGGAAGACGAAGCTGCTCGACACCACCACGCTCAGCTCGCTCGGCGTGAACCTCGCCATCTACCCCGTGACGCTGCTGCGGCTCGCGATGGGCGCCGCCGAGCGCGGGCTGCGGACCCTGCTGGAACAGGGCACGCAGCAGCACGTCGTCGATGAGATGCAGACCCGCGCGCGCCTCTACGAGCTCATCGACTACGAGGCCTACGGCGCCTTCGACGACGACGTCTACAACTTCTCGCTCGACCCGGGAGGCGACTGAGGTGGCTGGACCAACATCGGACATCAAGCGTGGGCTCGTCGGCGTCATCGCCGATTCGACCGCGATCTCGATGGTCAACGAGGAGACGAACTCGCTCCTGTACCGCGGCTACCCGGTCCAAGAGCTCGCCGAGTCCTGCAGCTTCGAGGAGGTCGCCTACCTCATCTGGCACGGGGAGCTGCCCTCGAAGCCCGAGCTGGAGCGCTTCGTCGGCGCCGAGCGGTCGCTGCGCTCGGTACCGCCGGCGCTCCTCAACATGCTCGGCACGCTCCCGACGACCTGCCACCCGATGGACGTGCTGCGAAGCGCAGTGAGCTTCCTCGGGGCCTCCGATCCCACGGAGGACGACGCGTCGCGTGCCGCGAACCTCCACAAGTCGCTCGACATGATGGCGAAGCTCGCGACGATCGTCGCCTTCGAGCAGCGGCGCCGCCGCGGCGAGCCGCCCATCGCTCCGGACCTGGACCTGTCCTTCGCGGAGAACTTCTTCCACTGCTGCTTCGGTGCGGTGCCCGAACCCGCGGTCGTGCGCTCGTTCGAGATCTCGCTGATCCTCTACGCCGAGCACAGCTTCAACGCCTCGACCTTCACGGCACGCGTCATCACCTCGACGCTGTCCGACATCTACTCGTCCGTCACCGGCGCCATCGGCGCGCTGAAGGGACCGTTGCACGGTGGCGCCAACGAGGCGGTCATGGCGATGCTCGAGGAGATAGACGATCCGCTCGCCGCAGCCGACTGGCTCCGCGAGGCGCTCGCCGGCAGGCGCAAGATCATGGGCTTCGGCCACCGCGTCTACAAGCACGGCGACAGCCGCGTGCCCACGATGCGCCAGGCCTTCGAGGAGCTGGCCCGGGCCAAAGGCGCCGACCGGCTCCTCGCGCTCTACGACAACCTCGAGCAGGCGATGCTGCGGGAAAAGGGCATCCACCCGAACCTCGACTTCCCGACCGGACCCGCGTACCACCTGATGGGCTTCGACATCCCGACCTTCACCCCGATCTTCGTGATGAGCCGGATCACCGGCTGGACGGCCCACGTCATGGAGCAGCTGGAGGCGAATGCCCTCATCCGCCCGCTGAGCACCTACTCCGGGGCGCCCGAACGCCACATCGCGCGCTGAGCCCGCGCCCCGCGGCCGGTGGGTTCGCCGGGAGGTGGCGGATCGGGTGCTGGCCGGGCGACGGCTACGAGAAGTGCGAGCGCGGCCGCTCCATCGTGACGCCGCCGAGAGTGATGTCCACCTTCTCGTTGTAGAAGCAGACGAGGCCGGCGATCTTCGCGCACTCCGCGAAGGGCGAGCGATAGGTCCACACGTAGTCCTCGTAGCGGCGGCCGTCGATCTCGATCGACCAGTACGAGGCGGTCCCCTTGTAGGGGCAGCGGGTGACCGTGGCGGACGGGCGCAGCAGCTCGGTGCGCACGTGGCTGATCGGCACGTAGTAGCGGGGCGGCAGGCCGGTCTCGAACAAGACCCGCGGCTGGTCGGAGTCCGCGACCTCGACACCGTCGACGGCGACCTGCACCCGGCGCGAGCTCGCCAGGATGTCGATGCGGGTGTAGGGGTCGTGAGGATGGACGTAGACGGGCTCGTCCTCCTCGAGCCACTCGTCGAGCGCGTCCCACTCGAAGCGGACGAGGCCGCGCAGCTCCTCGATCGGCGACGACGTGTACGCGTAGGCGGACTCGGACGCGACCCGGCCACCGGCGTGGACGTCGAAGTACTCCGCATCGCCGCGACTCGGCGAATGGGACCGCTTCTCCGCCGGCACGAGGCGGGCACGGACGTGCTCGACGGGGACGTAGTACGAGGGGAAGTAGGGCACCTCCCAGACGAGCCTCGGTGCGAGCGTGTCGAGCACCAGCTCGCCGCCGAGGTAGGCGCGCACCCGCTTCGGGCTCTGCTCGACGCGCACCCGGCCCCGTGTCGCCTCCGCCATCACGCTCCTCCGCTCGTCGCCGTCTCCTCACCGTCATCGCCCGTGGGACGGGCGGAACGCCCGGGCCGCCCTTCGGGCACCGCGAATCGACCGGGCCCGGGCTGCCGTGCCTGTCCCGATCGGGCCCAGGGTCCGGCCCCCCGCCCGGTCGGCACCGGACGCGCGCGAGCGCGCCGCTCAGCCTGGGGGCGCGAGCACGCTGAACATCGCGCCGAAGGGATCGGCGGCCGCAGCGAACCGACCCTGTTCGATGTCCATCAGTGGCGTCAAGCCCCGCCCGCCGAACTCGCCGATGCGCCTTAGGGCCTCGTCCGCGTCGTCGACCATGAAGTACACGCCCCAGTACGGCGGCACCTCGGCGGGCATGCCCGGTGGCTTCAGCATCATCCCGGCTACCGAGCGGGCGTTGACCTGCCACTCGGTGTAGCCCCCCGGCATCCCGCCCGCCTCCTCGGGCGGGTGGGACAGGACCTGCCAGCCGAAGACCGCCGGATAGAAGGCTTCCGCCTTTGCAAGGTCGCTCGTCACGAGCTCGCTCCAGCACCAGGCGCCGGGCTCGTTCACGATGCCGGCACCCTTGTGCTGGCCGGGTTGCCAGACGCCGATCACCGCCCCGACCGGATCGGCGATCAGGGCCATCCGGCCGGCCTCCATCACGTCCATCGGCTCGACCAGGACCTCGCCGAGGTGCACGAGCGCCCGCGCCACGACGGCTTCGGCGTCCGAGTCGCTGACGTAGGTGGTCCATACGGAGGGGCCCGGGCGCACCTGCGGGGCGATGCCGGCGACCATCCTGCCGCGCAGCGTGCACACCCGGTAACCGCCCGCCTCGGGCGGACCCTCTTCGGACTCCCAGCCGAGAAGGGCGGAGTAGAAAGCGGCGGCGGCGGCCGGATCGGGGCTCCCGACGTCGACCCAGGACGGGACGCCGTCTTCGTACTGGTCGATCTCCATCGCCGTCCTCCTTGTGGTCGTGTGCCGCTTGCTCTCGTGCCTCGTCTTCCTCGCCCGCCCGGTCACCGGCGCGTCGCGTGCGCTCCGTACCCGCGCGGCACGGTAGCGCCGGCATCCCCCCGGCGCCAGGGTCCCGCTGCACGAGTCGCGTGACAAACGTGCGACGTCGTCGTCCCCGGCCGGGTCGGCCCGGTGGTCGCGGTGCTCAGTTGCTCGCCGCGCGCGGCTTCGCCAGCTTGTCGACGAGATGGGCCGGCAGCGGTTCGTAGTGATCGTGGGTCGCCTCGAAGCGTCCCTGCCCCCCGCTCATCGCCCGCAGCTCCACGGCGTAGCGGACGAGCTCGCTCGTCGGGACGAGGGCCACGATGACCTGCTCCCCCTGCTCGTCGGGTTCGCTGCTCAGCACCCGCCCGCGACGTCCGTTCACATCGCCGAGCACGTCGCCCTGGTGCTGGGGCGGCACCGTCACCTCGAGGCGAGAGATCGGCTCGAGGGCCACGGGAGAGGCCTGGCGCAGCGCCTCGGTGAAGCCGAGCGCCCCGGCCATCTCGAAGCTCGCCTCGGAGGAGTCCACCGAGTGGAACTTGCCGTCGTCGCAGATCACCTTGACGTCGACGACCGGGAAGCCGAACGCGCCACCTTGGCGCATCGCGCGCTGCACGCCCTTTTCGACCGCCGGGATGAACTGGCGCGGGATGGCGCCGCCGACGATCTGGTCGACGAACTGGAAGCCCTCGCCTCGCGGCAGTGGCTCGATCCTGAGGTGGGCGACACCGAACTGGCCGTGGCCGCCGGTCTGCTTCTTGTACCGTCCCTCGGCTTCGCCGGCCGCCATGACCGTCTCCCGGTAGGGGATCCGCATCTCCTCCTGCTCGACCTCGACGCCGAACTTGCGCTGGAGGCGTTCCGCGACGACCTGGAGATGGGTCTCGCCCATCCCCGAGAGCAGTGTCTGGTGGGTCTCGTCGTCGCGCCGCAGCGTCAGCGCCGGGTCCTCTTCCATCAACTTGTGCAGGCCGGTCATCAACCGGTCCTCGTCGCCGGTCGTCTTCGGTCGCACGGCGATCGTGTAGACGGGAGCCGAGATCGGCGGGAGGTCGGCGACCACCGGGGACGTCTTCGGCGCGATCGTGTCGCCGACCCGCACGTCGGCGAGCTTCGGCACCGCGACCACGTCGCCGGCCACGGCGAAGGGGACCGGCGAAGCCTCCTTGCCCCGCAGCATCTGCAGGGTGTGGAGCCGCTCGTCGGCCCGGGTCCTGCTGTTCACGAGGACGATGTCAGGCTTCAGCGTCCCCGAGACCACCTGCAGCAACGAGACGCGCCCGACGAAGGGGTCGATGATCATCTTGAACACTCGGGCGAGCGGCTCCGCGTCCGGGTCGCGCGGGACCTCCACCTCGGTGTCGCCCGCCCGGGCGACGACCGGGCGGTGCACCCCGAGGTCGCTCAGCAGCACGGTGAGCCGTTCGACGGCCACACCGGTCAGCGCCGAGCCGCAAAGGACGGGGAAGACCGTGGCGTCCTCGACGCCGTGGGCGAGCGTCGCCTCCAGCTCCTCGGGCGACGGCACATCGCCCTCCAGGTAACGCTCCATCAGCCCGTCGTCGGCGACGACGATCCCCTCCACGAGCTCCTCGCGCATACGGTGCTCGAAGTCGGACATCTCCTCGGGGATCGGACCGACGCTCGAGGCTCCCGCCTCGTAGGTGATCGCCGTGTCCGAGAGCAGGTCGGCGACGCCGCGGAAGTCGGCCTCGGTGCCGATGGGCAGCTCGATCGGGGCGATCCCGGCGCCGAACGCGTCCTGCAGCTCCTTTAGGGTGCGCTCGAAGTCGGCGCGTTCGCGATCGAGCTTGTTGACGAAGATGACCCGGGGGATCCCCGCCTTGGCCGCCATGCGCCAGACCACCTCGGTCTGCACCTCGACACCCTCGACCGCGCTCACCACCACGACGACGACGTCGGCCACCGCCAGCGCCAGCTCGACCTCCGGCAGGAACTCGACGAACCCGGGCGTGTCGAGGAGGTTGAACTTGTGCTCGCCGACGTTGAACGGCGCGACCGCGGTCGCCACGCTGAAGTGCCGTTTCACCTCTTCCGGCTCGAAATCGCAGACCGTCGTCCCGTCCTCCACGCGACCGCGGCGGGGAATGACGCCGGCGGAGTGCAACAGCGCCTCGGCGAGCGTCGTCTTTCCGGCGCCCCCGTGGCCAACGAGGGCGACGGTGTGGATATGGGACGAAGCGGCGCTGGTCATGCGCACCTCGCACGGGTCGAGTCGGTGTCCTCGGGCGATGCTAGCCCCGGCTTCCGCCGGCGCACGAGGGCCATTCGGCCCGTGCGGGAGCGCCGGGGCGCGCTCGACCGCGCCGGAGCCGCCCGGGTGGCGAGCTCGAGCAGCTCGCGATCGTCCGGCGCTGCCGGGGAGCCATCGGACGTGTCGGGGTCGTCGCCCCGGTACACGCTGACCGCGGCGGACGGCACCTGACGGCCGACCCCCCGGCTCGGCGCCGACGGCCACCGGCCGGACGACGAGCGCGGCGCAGCAGCTGAGGGGACGTCGACGGGCGTCTCAGCTGCCCGGCGATCATCGGGCTCCAGCGCGCCAACCCCCGGCCGCGCCCCGCGTCAGGTGCACGCCCGGCGCCGTGGCGGGCTCCACGCCGCTGGCGCGTGTCTCGTCGTCTTGAGCAGCACAGCCGGCGGCGGTAGACCGTTCCCGTGCATCCGCTCGACGCCCTCGCCGTCTTCGGCGCGGGGTTGGCGGCAGGGACGATCAACACGATCGTCGGCTCGGGCTCGCTCGTGACCTTCCCGACGCTCCTCGCGCTCGGCTACCCGGCGGTGCTCGCCAATGTCACCAACACCGTCGGCATCGTGCCGGGCAGCCTCAGCGGCGCCGTCGCCTATCGGCGCGAGCTCAAGGGCCAGAAACGGCGCCTGCTCGTCCTCGGCTCGGCGTCGCTCGCCGGCGGCCTCCTCGGCAGCGGCCTTCTCCTGGCGCTGCCCGGCAGCGTGTTCCGGCGGATCGTGCCCGCGCTCATCCTCCTCGCCTGCCTGCTCGTCGTCGTCCAACCGCGCCTGTCGCGTTGGCTCGCCGAGCACCGCGAACACCGCGAGCACGGCGGCGCAAGCCTGTGGGCGACGGTGTTCGCCACGGGTATCTACGGCGGCTACTTCGGCGCGGCGCAGGGTGTGATCCTCATCGCGCTGCTGGCCACGTTCCTCACCGACGAGCTCAACCGCCTGAACGCCACCAAGAACGTGCTGGCACTGATCGCCAATGGAACCGCCGCGCTCTTGTTCATCTCCGTCTCCCACGTCGCCTGGGCCGTGGCGGGCTTCCTGGCCGTCGGCGCCATCCTCGGCGGTCAGCTCGGCGGCCTCATCGGGCGCCGACTGCCGCCCGCCCTGCTGCGCGTTGTGATCGTCTGCGTCGGCGTGACGGTCGCGGTGCTGCTGCTCGTCTGAGATCCGTCGCCCAACGGGGGCCGTGGAGCATCAGGCCCGCGTGACGAGCGCGGCTCGAGTCCGCGGGGTCCCTACGTTGACGCCGTATCGAGCCGCTCGGTCTCCTCGGGCGAGAGATGGAGCCCGAGTGCCGGGAGCAGGTCGGCGAGCTGGGCGACGTTGCGGGCGCTGGCGATCGGGGAGACGACGGTCGGCCGGTCGGCCAGCCAGGCGAGCGCCACCGCCGCAACGGTCGTTCCACGCGCCGCGGCCAGCTCGTCCAGCACGGCGAGCACACGCTCGCCGCGCCCGTCGAGGTAGCCGCTCGCGACCGCCGCTCGCGGCGAGTCAACGGTGACCCCCCGCCGGTACTTGCCGGTGAGGAAGCCCCGGGCGAGCCCGAAGTAGGGGACGCACGCGATGTCCCGGCCGGCGCACAGGTCGGTCATCTCGCCCTCGTAGCCCTCCCGCTCCAGCAGGTTGTAGTGGGGCTGGACGGCGGCGTAGCCGGTCAGGCCCTCACGCTCGGCGATGTCGAGGGCCTCCGCCAGGCGCTTCACCGAGTAGTTCGAAGCCGCGTACCAGCCGATCTTGCCCTCCTGCGCCAGCGCCTCGAAGGCGGCGAGCGTCTCTTCGAGGGGGGTCGCCTCGTCGTCGAAGTGCGCGTAGTACAGGTCGATCCGCTCGACGCCGAGCCGCCGGAGCGAGTCCTCGGCAGCAGCCTTCAGGTTCTCCGGGGCGAGCCCGTCACGTCCGGGGAGCTTGCCCACCTTGGTCGCGATGACGACGTCGCCGGCGGAGCGCCGTGCGGCGAGCCAGCGTCCGATGATCTCCTCGGACTCGCCTCCACGGTGCCCGGGCGCCCACGCCGAATAGCTGTCCGCGCTGTCGACGAAGTTGCCGCCCGCGGCCACGTAGGCGTCGAGCACGGCGAAGGAGTCCGCCTCGTCGGCGGTCCAACCGAACACGTTGCCGCCAAGGCAGAGCTGCGACACCTCGAGCTGGGTCTTGCCGAGTCTCCTCATTCCGACCTCTCCGATCCTCATCAGTCCGCTGCACCCGCCCGACCTCGCCACGACCACCGCGCCCGTCCCGGCGGCGCTTCGACCCCGCCTGGCGACACCACTCGACGGACGCGGGTCAGTACGGTGACTGCCCGTGTCCGACAAGCGCGGACGGGCGCGGCACTCGGCACCGAGGCGGCCCCCGGGCCGTCTCGACGTTCAACGTAGCGGGGCCGCACAGACGCGGCCACCGCGGTCGCGTGACGGCGCGCCGCGCCGGAAGGCGAAGCCCCGGCCGACGTTGCGGGCGCGTCGCCTGCGGGCGCTCTGCGCACTGGTGCTGGTCGCGTCCGTCGGGTACCTGGCAGCGGACCTCCTCGGCGCACCCTCGACCGGCGGCGGACGGCCGGGGGTCCTCGGTGCCACCGCCCAGCTCGGACCGACCGGCACCTACGCCGCGGGCTCGTGCATCGAGCTGCAGCCGACGGCGGGAGACCGCCACACCACGGTGTTCCTGGACGCCGGCCACGGAGGACCCGATCCCGGCTCGACGGGAACGGCGCCGTCGGGCAAGGTCGTCTACGAGAAGCAGTTCACCCTCCCCGTCGAGATGGAGGCCGCCTCGATGCTGCAGGGCGACGGCTACACGGTGGTCGTGTCGCGGACCACCGGCGGCCCGGTCGCCGCGCTCGGACCCGCCGATCTGAACGGCGCGATCCTGACCTCCACGGGCGAGCACGTGGAGACGGCGGCGCGTGTCCGCTGCGCCAACGAGGCCCACGCGGCAGTCCTGGTCTCGATCCACTTCAACGCCTTCTCGGACCCGACGGCAGGCGGCGCGCTGACCACCTACGACCCCGCGCGCCCCTTCGCGGCTGCGAACCGGCGCCTCGCCCTGCTGCTCCAGCGCGACGTCCTTGGCTCGCTCGCTCGGGCCGGCTGGCACGTCGAGTCACGCGGTGTCGTGACGGACACCTCGGTCGGCGCGCCCGCGCTCACGACGGCGGCGGCCTCCTATGGCCATCTGTTCGTCCTCGGACCGTACCTCGCCGGGTTCAACGATGACCCGAGCCAGATGCCGGGGGCGCTCGTCGAGCCGCTGTTCATCACGGATCCCGCCGAGACCGCGATCGTGCAGAGCGCCGCGGGGCGCCACGCGATCGCATCGGGCATCGCATCGGGGGTCGAGCGGTTCCTGGCCACCTCGCGGGCCGCTTGAGCGTCTCCGGCGGCCCGCGGGCGGCCCGCGTGCACGAACCTCTAGCCTGTGGCTCCGTGCGCTCCCCCGAACGACGTCGTCGGCAGCCGGCCAGGAGCCGGGGTGGCCGCGGCGGGCCCGCCGGCGCCCGCCCTCGGTGACGGACGACGAGGCGCCCGGCGACTTCGCGGTCGGCACCGGAGCGCTCAAGCCGGTGCACGCTGCCGCCACCTCCGCTCCGCCGGAGGCGCCCGACACCGGCGGCGGGCTGACCGGGGGCGGGGCCGTGAACGATGGGCTGGCGGCGCGTCGCCGCTACCGCAAACGGCGCGCGATCGAATGGGTCGTCGTCCTCGGCGTCGCCGCGCTCATCGCGCTGGCGCTTCGGACCTTCGTCGTCCAGACGTTCTTCGTGCCCTCGGGCTCGATGACGCCCACGCTGCAGACCGGCGACCGGATCCTCGTCGACAAGCTGCCGTTCGTCGCGGACAGCGTCCACCGCGGCGACATCGTGGTCTTCCGCAGGGTGCCGAGAGACACCCAGCACGACGTCGCCGACCTCGTGAAGCGGGTGGTCGGCCTGCCAGGGGAGACCATCTCGTCGAAGGGTGACACGATCTACATCGACGGGCGCCCGATCGCCGAGTCGTGGCTGCCGAGCCTGAACTCGCCGCTGTCCGCCGCGGCCCTCTGCCCGCAGTCGGCCTACGACATCCCGAAGACGCACATCCCGCCGGGTCACTACTTCGTGATGGGTGACTGCCGCGGCAACTCCTACGACAGCCGCGACTGGGGGACGGTCCCCGCCTCCTACATCATCGGCAAGGTCTTCCTCGTGATCTGGCGCCACAATCACCCCTGGTTCCACTGGTTCTGAGCGCCCGGCGCGCCGGCGCCGGGCAGCGCCGCAGGGCGCGTCGCCGGCGCGCCGGCGACCTGGTGGTTCCACGGGCACTGCTGGGGTGTCGCACACCTCCGGTACGCTCCGCCAGATGGCGACCATCGCGGTCGAGGTCGACGGGCTGGTCAAGCGCTACCCGAAGAACCCGGTCCCGGCCGTCGACGGCGTGAGCTTCGCCGTCGAGCAAGGCGAGGTGTTCGGCTTCCTCGGGCCGAACGGTGCCGGCAAGACGACGACGATCGGCGTCCTCACGACCCGGGTCCGGCCGAGCGCCGGACGGGCGCTCGTGTCAGGGATCGACGTCGTCGCTGACCCGGTCGGTGCCCGCCGCCACCTCGCCGTGGTGCCGCAGCGCAACAACCTCGACCGCTCGCTGTCGATCCGCCAGAACCTGCTCTTCCACGCCGCCTACCACGGCATGGCCAGGGCCGAGCGCGTCGGTCGCGCTCAGGAGCTCCTCGAGCAGTTCGGCCTCGCCGACCGGGCAGACGACCGCGTCGAGATGTTCTCCGGGGGCCAGATGCAGCGCGTCATGATCGCGCGGGCCCTGATGCACGCCCCTGACGTGCTCTTCCTGGACGAGCCGACCACCGGCCTCGACCCGGCGGCGCGCCTGTTCGTCTGGGACCGCGTCCGCGAGCTGCGCGCCGAAGGCGTCACGATCGTCCTCACGACGCACACCATGGACGAGGCTGCGGAACTCTCGAACCGCGTCGCGATCATGGACCACGGCCATCTGCTCGCGCTCGACACGCCCGACGCCCTGACGCGCTCGCTGCCCGGCAGCTCGACGCTCGAGATCGCGGTGACGGCGCGCGAGGGGCCCTCGGGCGACCTCGTGGAGGCCCTCGGACGGCTCGACGGCGTGGAGCGGGCCGAGGCGGTGGACGAGGGCGCAACCGTTGCGACGGGAGCACGGACCCTCGCCGGTACCGGGTTGCGGATCCGCCTCTACCTCTCCGCAGACGCGGCCGCCATGGTGGCGCCGGTCGCCGGCCTGCTCGGCGAACGGGGAGCGACGCTGAGCGACGTGCGCCTCGGCACGCCGAGCCTCGAGGACGTGTTCATCGGCCTCACCGGTCGGTCCCTCCGATGACGGCCACGCGCGCGGCCGCCGCGGGCGAGGCCTCGGCGGGGGCCGGACACGCCTTCCTCGCCGTCCTCTACCGCGACCTCTACGTCACCGGGAAGGAGATCCCCGCCTTCCTCGCCCAGGTCGTCCTGCAGCCCCTGCTCTTGCTGTTCGTGTTCGGCAGGATCCTCACCGACCTCGGCTACGCCCGGGGCGGCTACGCCCAGCTGCTCTTCCCGGGGATCGTCGCGCTCACTGCCGCGCTCACCAGCCTGCAGTCCACGGCGCTGCCGCTCGTGATCGACTTCTCCTTCACGAAGGAGATCGAGGACCGCCTGCTCGCCCCGATGCCCGTGGCATGGGTGGCGATCGAGAAGATCGTGTTCGCCTCGCTGCGCGCGCTGGCGGCCGCGGTGCTCATGTTCCCGATCGGGATCGCCGTCCTCGGATCCGTCCCCTGGCGCGCCGCGGGGGTGCCGCTCCTCGTGCTGATCATGGTGCTCGGCTCGCTCGTCGGCTCGGCGCTCGGGATGACGCTTGGGACCCTGGTCCCGCCGCACCGGATCAACATCATGTTCGCCCTGGTGCTGACGCCCCTGATCTTCACGGGCTGCAGCCAGTACCCGTGGCCGTCGCTGTCCCGGCTCGCCTGGTTCCAGTGGCTCACGACGCTCAACCCCCTCACCTACGTGAGCGAAGGCATGCGCGCCTCGCTCGTCCCGGGGGTGCCGCACATGAGGCCTTGGATCTGCATCGTCTTGCTGGTGGTGTCGCTCGCCCTCTTCGGGGTGACGGGCATCCGCGGCTTCCTCCGCCGAGCGATCGACTGAGCCCGGGCGCGCGGGCGCGGCGCGCAGCACGCGACGAGGTCCCCGGGGGATCCGCCGGGGACCTCGTCAGACTGGGCCCGCTCGCTCCGAGCGGGGCGCGCTCAGGCCGCGTCGCGCTCGCCCGACGCGGGCGTCGAGGCCGTCTCGAGCGCGGCGGCCAGCACCTCTTCCACGTCCTTCGCGAGGTGGAACGTCATCTCGCGCCGGACCGCCTCCGGCACGTCCTCCAGATCGGGCCCGTTGCGCATCGGGAGGACCACCTCCTTCAGCCCCGCCCGGTGGGCGGCGAGGACCTTCTGGCGGACGCCGCCGATCGGCAGCACCCGTCCCTGCAGCGTCACCTCGCCGGTCATGCCGACGACGGGACGGACGGCCTGCCCGGTCAGGAGGCTGACCAGCGCCGTCGTCATCGTGACACCGGCCGACGGGCCGTCCTTCGGCACCGCGCCGGCGGGAACGTGGAGGTGGAACCGGTGGCCCGCGAACTGCGCCGGATCGATGCCGAGGCGATCCGCGTGCGAGCGCACGTAGGAGAGCGCGATCTCCGCCGACTCCTTCATCACCTCGCCGAGCTGTCCCGTGAGGGTCAGACCCTCGCGACCGTCCATCATCGTGGCTTCGACGAACAGCACGTCGCCGCCCGTCCCGGTCACCGCCAGGCCGGTCGCCACGCCTGGGACGCTCGTCCGGTCGGCCGCCTCGAAGAAGAAGCGTGGGCGGCCGAGCCAGGAGCGCACGTCGTCGGCGTCCACGTTGACCGGGGCGACCAGCTCACCTGACGCCAGCTTCGTCGCAACCTTGCGGGCCAGCCTGCCGAGCTCGCGCTCGAGCGAACGCACGCCGGCCTCGCGCGTGTAGTCCGAGACGATCACCCTGAGCGCCGCGTCGGTGACGCTCAGCTCGAAGGGCCGGAGCGCGGAACGTTCGAGCTGCCTCGCGACGAGATGGTTGCGCGCGATGGCGACCTTCTCGTCCTCGATGTAGCCGTCGAGGCGGATCACCTCCATCCGGTCGAGCAGCGGCCCGGGGATCGTCTCGGCGACGTTCGCCGTCGCGATGAACAGGACCCTCGACAGGTCGAGCTCGACCTCGAGGTAGTGGTCGCGAAACGTGTGGTTCTGCGCTGGATCGAGGACCTCGAGCAGCGCCGAGGACGGGTCGCCTCGGAAGTCCGTCCCGAGCTTGTCGACCTCGTCGAGCATGAGGACCGGGTTCGCCGTCCCCGCCTCGGCGAGCGCGCGCACGATACGGCCCGGCTGGGCCCCGACGTAGGTCCTGCGGTGGCCGCGGATCTCCGCCTCGTCGCGCACGCCGCCGAGGGCGACCCGCACGAAGCGCCTGCCGAGGGCGCGGGCGACCGACTCGCCGAGCGAGGTCTTCCCGACGCCCGGCGGCCCCACCAGCGCCAGGATCGCGCCGGCGCCGCGCCCGACGGGCGTGAGGCCGCGCTCGGCCTGGAGCTTGCGCACCGCGAGGTGCTCGAGGATCCGCTCCTTCACGTCGTAGAGACCGTCGTGGTCCTCGTCGAGGATGCGGGCGGCCTCGGCCACGTCGAGCCGGTCCTCCGACTCGACCCCCCAGGGGAGCTCGAACACCGTGTCGAGCCAGGTGCGGATCCAACCGCTCTCCGGGCTCTGCTCGCTCGTGCGCTCCAGCCGGTCGATCTCGCGCAGCACGGTGGTGCGCACCGCGTCGGGGAGCGCACGCCCGGCGACCTCGGCGCGGTAGTGCTCGGGGCTACCCTCCTCGGGGCCACCCTCGAGGTCACCGAGCTCCTTTCGGATCGCCTCCATCTGGCGGCGCAGCAGGAACTCGCGCTGGGTCTTCTCCATCCCCTCTTCGACGTCGGACTTGATCCGCTCGCGAAGGGTGATGTCCGCCAGGGTCTCCCGCGCCCAGCCGAGGACGAGCCGCAGCCGCTGCTCCAGCTCGATCGTCTCCAGCACCTGGACCTTCTGGGCGAGGCTCAGCTCGGCCGAGTACCCCGAGACGTCCGCGATCTGCTCGGGCTCGGTGACCTCGCGCAGGCGCTCGGCGATGCGTTGCGCGCCCCGGGCGAGCAGGATGTTCTCGAGGATGGCCCGGTACTCGCGAGCGAGCTCGTGCTCCTTCGGGGTGGCGGGCTTCGCCGCGACGGGCTCCACCTGGACCCACAACGCCTGTCCCGTCGCCGGCACCGCGGAGCCGATGACGGCCCGCTGGACGCCGCGCACAACCATGGCGAGCGGCCCGCCGGGCAGCTCGCCGGTCTCGAGGATCTCAGAGACCACGCCGACGGAGGCGTAGCGACCCTCGATGTGGGGCACCAGCAGCAGCCGGCCACCCGCCGAGCCGGCCGCGTCTGCGGCCGCCTTTGCTTCGTCGGTCTCGAGCGCCATGGTGAAGACCATGCCGGGAAGCACTACGCCCGAGGTCAACGGCAATAAGGGCAGTGTCTCGTTCATTTGCACCACCGCCGCACCTCCAATGCACCTAGACGCAGTGGCGGAGAGTTCAACGGCACGTGCCGCGGTCTATTCCCCGGACCGCCACCGGCCATCGCGCACCCGGCGCCGTCGTCGCCGGGCGCCGGGGGGGCGGGTCCTCTCAGGCGGCGCCGTGACGCTCGGCCGCGACGTGGTGCCTCGGCCGGTTGACGACGACGACGGGGCAGGGCGAGTAGCAGACGCAGTGCTGGCTGACCGAGCCGAGCAGCACGCCGGCGAGGGCGCCGTGGCCGCGGCTGCCGACGACGAGGAGGTCGGCGCCCTCGGCCGCGTCGACGAGCGCCTGCCCCGGCGGACCGGACAGCGTGCGCTGGTGCAGCTCGAGCCCGGGGTGCTCCGACCCGAGCACCTCCTCGACGGTCGCGGCCAGCGCTGCGGCCGCGTCGCCGGCGAGGTCGAGGTCGGCAGGCAGCGGGTAGGGCCAGCCGTAGGAGATCGGGAGCTCCCAGCAGGTGACGACCTCCAGGGCGGTGTCGCAAAGGCGCGCCTGGCGCGCCGCCCACCGCAGGGCCTCCTTCGACTGCTCCGAGCCGTCGACGCCGACGACGATCGTCGTGGGACCGGATGCGGTGTCGTTCATCGCGGGCCTCCCTTCGTCCACAGGCCGAACCGTAGACGGGGCCCTGCCCAGCTCATCAGGGACGAAGGTCCTAACCCGGCGAGTACATCGGCGTCGTCATGTCCGCGCCGCCCGGGGGCCCCACCTCGTGGGCGTCGCGGGGCGGGGCGGCGGACGCCTCGTGACCCTCGACGAGCCGCAGCAGCCGTGCCCGCTCGTCGAGCGGCGACGCCGGGTCGGTCAGGTGCTCCTCGATGCCGAGCGCCCCGCAGAGCCGCACCAGGGCGACGTCGTGGGCGAGCTCGAGCGCCATGCGCTCGACGGAATCGCCCGGCGCGCCTTTGTGCAGGGCCGCGTCCTCGGCGAGGTGCGCCCGCTCGTCGAGCAGGCGCGTGACGAGCATCGGCACGCTCGCCTCGCGAACCCCTTGAGCCTCGCCGCTCGCGAGCGCTATGCGCAGCACCTCGGAGTAGATGGTCATCGGTTCAGGGCACTCTATCTTCGGCCTATCGCAACCTTCCGCCGGGCGGTACCGCTCGCCCGCCGAGCGTCGACCCGCCGGCAGCGCCGGGCTCGGCCCGGACCCGCGGCGCCGGAGGGAGGGTCAGTCGTGCACCCGCCGCTGGTGCTCCTGCATCCGCACGGCGAACACGGCCGCCTCGGTTCGGCGCTTCATTCCGAGCTTTGACAAGAGGTTCGAGACGTAGTTCTTCACGGTCCGCTCGGCGAGGAACAGCTCCTCGGAGATCTGCCGGTTCGTCTTGCCCTGGGCGATCAGGTCGAGGATGCGTCGTTCGCCCTTCGACAGCCGCGCGATGCGCTCGTCCTCTCTCGGCCCCGAGCGCAGCCGGTCGAGCACCCGCTGGGCGAGGAACGGGTCGAGCAACGACTCGCCCCGGCCCACGCGGCGCACCGCGTCGAGGATCCCCATGCCCCTCAGATCCTTCAGCAGGTAGCCGGAGGCGCCGGCCATGATGGCCGCCGCCAGCGCTTCGTCGTCGGCGAAGGACGTGAGCATCAGGCAGCGGAGCTCCGGCATCCTCGACCGCAGCTCGCGGCAGACCTCGACGCCGTCACCGTCCGGCAGGCGCACGTCGAGGACGGCGACGTCGGGGCGCTCGAGGGGCACACGCAGCAGCGCCTCGGCGGCGGTCGACGCCTCACCGACGACCTCGAGGTCGTCCTCGCCCTCGAGGAGCCCGCGAAGGCCCGCGCGCACGACCTCGTGGTCGTCCAAGAGGAACACCCGTACACTCACCGCTTCTCCCTCCGGGCAAGGGATCGCCTCGATCCGCCCTGATCGTGGCCGCCCGGGCGCATCGGAGGGGAGGGTCGAAAGTCACACGCGCCGCTTGCGAAGGTACGTACGCTCCGGGGGCCAGCCGGGGCGGCGCCGGCCGGCCCGCGCTGGCGGAAGAGCTGGCGGGACCTTCTACCCTGGTCGGACAGCAGAGCCCGACGACAGGCTGATCGTCGTGAGCACGGGAGCGGACCGTCCGGTGGCGGTCCCCTCCTCGAAAGGAGCACGGCCATGGACGAGACCCACGCCGCAGCGGAGCTCGAGGAGCTGAGCCACGAGGAGTGCCTCGAGCTTCTCGCCCGCCACGACTTCGGCCGGATCGCGGTCCTGCTCGACCAGCACCAGCCCGACATCTTCCCGGTCAACTACCGCCTCGACGGCGAGAACATCGTCTTCCGCTCCTCGACGGGCACGAAGCTCACCCACGCGAGCCTCGACCGGGTCGCGTTCGAGGTCGACGAGCGGGACAGCTCCGGAGGGGCGTGGAGCGTCGTGGTGAAGGGCGTCGCTCGCGAGATCACCGAAGCCCTCGACCCGGTGTCGGTGCGCGAGCGGAACCTTCCGATCGAGACGCCGCTTAGCCGGGGCGGCGACCATTTCGTGCGGATCGTCCCCCGCGCCGTCACGGGTCGGCGCCTGGTCCCGCCCGCCACGTGAGCGAGGCTTCGTCACGCGACGTGCAGGTCGTCTACCCTCGCGATGGCGTCCCGGGGGGCCAACCGTGGTGAGCAGCGTCATCGAGACCGAACAGAAGTACGTCGCCGCCGACGAGCTCGAGCTCCCCGACCTCGGTGCAGCGCTCGACGGCCGGGCGGCGAACGTCGAGCGCGACGAGCCCGTGCTGCTCGACGCGTTGTACTTCGACACCGACGACCTCCGGCTCGCCCGCTCCGGCGCGACGCTCAGGCGGCGCACGGGCGGCACGGACGCCGGATGGCACCTGAAGCTCCCGACCGGACGGCCCGGCACCCGGACGGAGCTGCACGCTCCTCTCGGGGAGGACGTCGACGTGCCGGCCGAGCTCGCGGTCCTGGTGCGCGCCCGGACGCGCACGAAGCCACTCGTGCCGGTGCTGCGGCTCGAGACGGTGCGCACGGTGACACGACTCCTCGCGCCCGACGGTGCGCTCCTGCTGGAGCTCGCCGACGACCGGGTCCTCGCCGAGCCGAACGGCGCGCCGAGCCGGACCTGGCGCGAGATCGAGGTCGAGCGCCACGGTGCGGGGAAGGGGCTCGTCGGGCGCGTCGACGCCCTCCTGCTCGAGGCGGGAGCCAGGCCGGCGAGCTGGCCGTCGAAGGTGACCCACGCCCTCGGCGACGTCGTGCCCGCTGCACCGCTCGTGCCCCCGGCGCGCCACGACGACCTCGTGACCGAGCGGGTCCGGGCTCAGCGGACCGAGCTCGTGGCGCGCGACGCCGACGTGCGCCGCGAGCTGCCCGAGGCGGTGCACGACATGAGGGTGGCCTGCCGGCGGTTGCGCAGCTGCCTGCGCACGTTCAGGCCGCTGTTCGAGCCAGCGCCCGCGCAGCACCTGCGCGCCGAGCTCGCCTGGATCGCCGGCGTGCTCGGCGCCGAGCGCGACCTCGAGGTCCTCGAGGCACGGATCGACAAGAGCCTCGCCGGGCTCGACGACGCGGGGCCGGCGGGCGCCGTCCGGACGATCCTCGCGGACCGCTTCGAGACCGGCCGGGCCGCCGCGCACGCCGAGATCCTGAAGGCGCTCGAGGGCGAGCGCTACTGCCAGCTGCTCGACGAGCTCGACGCCTTCGCCGCCGACCCGCCGTTCGCTGTGCCCGTCCGCGCGCGCCGGGTCACCCGGCTGCGCCGACTGGCGGCGATGGAGCTCCGCCGGACGCGGCGGTGGGTCGAACGTGCCGAGGCCGCCACGGGTGAGGAGCGCGACCGCGCCTTCCACGAGGCCCGCAAGACCGCGAAGCGCGTGCGCTACGCGGCAGAGGTGCTCGCGCCCGCCTACCGGGGGGAGGCGCGCGTCGCGGTGGCACGGTTCACGCGCCTGCAGGACCTGCTCGGCGACCGCCACGACGCCGTGGTCGCGCGGGCCATGCTCGAGGAGGAGGGCAGGCGCGCCGGGCCGGGCCGCCAGCGGAGCGGCTACGCGTTCGGGCTCCTGGTGGGCCGCGAGGATGCCGCGATCGCCGACTATGACCGCGCCTTCCCGCGCCTGTGGCGCCGGGCGACGCGCGGCAAGGTGCGCCGCTGGCTCGGCTGAGGTCGGCCACGGGCGCGCTCGCGCCGGACGCGTGCCCGCCGAGGGCACCGAGCGAGGAGCCGTGACGACCCGACCGCAGCGGCGGGAAGCGGTGCGCTCGTGACTTGCGCCTCTTGCGCTCGCCGGCGCTTCGTGGCGCGATGGTGGTGAGCCCGCAGGAGTGCTGGGGGCAGGTAGTGAGGAGGTGGCCCGATGACACTGGTCCGCCGAGATTGGCTGAACCTTGAGCTGCCCGAGCGGTGGCGTCGCATGCTCGACATGGAGACGGACTTCGGGCGCTGGATGCGCGTCGAGGAGTTCCGCG